>JACKQG010000949.1_pt1 | contig 40807 bp, 36 predicted proteins | sample 8237621 | NCBI WGS metagenome assembly JACKQG01 (sample SAMN15677084, study PRJNA649215) | marine metagenome | biome: marine; feature: Black Sea; material: saline water; isolation source: suspended particulate matter (SPM) from the Black Sea western gyre | collected 2013-06-09/2013-06-10 | depth... | reverse complement strand
ACCAAGCGAGTATCCCGCCAGAATATATGGGGGTGGTTGCGGTGCAACCACCCCCATATATTCCGGCGGAAGCCCTCGTCTGGTAGTTTTTTCAGTGCACTCACATATGTAAAGTTCAATAATTTGATTTATAAATCACTGCTGCGCCGTAGCCAACAACCCTTGAATAATCTCCACTGACATCACCGGATGTAGCGTAATTGACGATTTTTACTTTATCGGCGCCCAATTCTTTGGCAGCCCACAATATGGCAGCAACCGCACCGCGCCCACAGGCAAAACCTTTTTGCTCTTCCTCAGCTTTTAGGAAACCTTCAGGGTCAAAGGATTCCAGCAAACTGAGCATCGTTTCGTCGAAATCGTTGGCAATCTCCTGGGAGTAGAAATGGGACAAATCCGTGCTGGCCACTAAGAGGCAGTCCCGCTGTGCCAATGTTTGGGCCAGAGCGTTCCCCAAAGCATGAGTGATCGCTTCAGTCTGCTCCCGCACCATCACAGGCAGAAGCTTAAACTCACCTGCTAAAGCCCGCTGCAAGAACGGCAATTCGATCTCCAAGGAGTGCTCACCATCATTGCGCACATTCGATAGGCCAAATCCTAACTCGGCTTTCAAGCGATCATCCAAATCTTGAACAGCCTGTTTGTCAATCAGCACGGAACCTAAGGGAGTTTTGTAAGCATCATGATCCGAAGTGAAGAGGGCATTTGGAGAAGGTTGGTGCAGCGGCGAGATAACGGCAACCATCTCTGGGCTTTGACCTCTCACAGCCGCAAATGCATGACCGGCGACAGGTCCAGAGTAGACATAGCCGGCGTGAGGGGCCACAATGGCCATAATATCGCCATCAATCGCAGGTAGATCAGCAGCATCCATATAACCATCAATGCTGGTTCTCAAGCGCTCGGCGCTGCCAGGATACCACTGCCCGGCAATCGGGGAGGGGCGAATATCGGTTATCTCGGCCATCAGTGCCTCCAGGGTATTTCTTCTTGATTTTAGCACACCATATACCGCAATAACACTTCAAATTCCTGTTCAAATCCAAAATTTTAATTTTAATCTCCGATTAACCTTGACATGCTGCGTGAAAGCGATTAGACTAGCTCCCGCTAAAATTCTTGAAAGGAGAGCGCACTAAGATGCAGAACTATTTCTCAATGCTTGTTAAAGTCCGCCGCTCCGCCGATATCGGTGGAGATGTTTTGCTGACTCGGAGTGCGCCTACTGACTGAGATATTTAGCCTAGCCTAAATTTTTACGAGCCACGGGTGTCCTTCGGACCGCAAGCCCGTGGTTTTTTTATATCTGGCGCCGTATGGCGTCTACCCTGGCCACGGAATGCTTCGCAAACCCGTGGCCTTTTTGTATTTATGCCTCTGCCATTACCAGTATTCCCTGCGCCAAACCCTTGCGAGGTACTGAGAGAGGATGTCACGCCTAAAGATGTGTTGATTTGAAATAAGAATGGAGAAAAAAATGGCTCTAAACTGGATCGATGTAAAAAATCTGCCCTTCAACAGTCTTCTGCTGCTCGAACGGGCACAACTGTCCTGGTTGCCAGGTTGGCTGCCAGAACCCGAGCTGGGTATTGCTCTACGAGCCAATCCTGTTATCGCCTGGTATCTGTGCAATAAATGCCCAGAAATCCGCCAATGGGTCGAGCGAGTTTTGGCGAAATCAGACCCTGGTGCCTCTGCAGTGCAAGTACGTCAGGCCGAGATGGATGTGATGAATGCCATCAACGACCGCGATCAAGGCTGGCATCAGTTCTTGGTCAATCAAGGTTACCAGTGGTCGCGGTTTGAAGAACCTGGGGATGGAACCAAACGCAAGTATTGGAAAACTATCCCAGTGACAAAAACATTTTCTCTGTGGGAACGACCGGCTATGTAGCCGTCAGTTCTAGAAAGGAATGAGAAGAATGCAATCGCAAGAAAAAGCAGCCAAGAAAGAACCGCTGCTTAACAACACGCTCAAACTATTTATGGGAGCCATGGTGCTGGCCAATATTGGCGGCAGCATGTACGGCTCTATTTTGCCGCTCTATTTGAAGAACCTCAATGCTAATGTGTTGCAGGTAGGTTTATTTTTTACCTTATCACGCATCGTTCCGTTGGTGTTTCAAATTTTGGGCGGCTGGATTTCAGACTCTTTAGGGCGCCTGCGCAGTATTGCCATTGGCAGTATCGCTGGTGTGGTCTCTTACGTGGGCGTTATCCTTGCGCCTACCTGGCAGTGGGTTTTGCTGGGTGAAGGGCTGGGGGCCATCACACGTTCTTTGGTAGGCCCAAGCTTCAGCGCCTTCATCGCCGAGCAATCCTCGGAAGAGAACCGCGCCCGAGTATTCGGGGCCACTGAAAGCATATTCATGCTGGTGGTGATCATCGGGCCGCCGCTGGGAGGGTGGATGGCCGATGAATACGGCTTCCGGTTGATGCTCGTTGCTGCGGGTATTCTTTACACTGTCGCCGCCGTCATCCGCATCGGCATGGCGCGCACGGCTGCTCAAGACGCAGAGGCCAATCCTGAGAAACTCTCGTTTGGCAGTCTCAAAGAAAAACTCGGCGCCATGGCTGGATTGCTGCTGGCAGGCGGGCTGATGACGTGGATCTTGATCACCGACGGCGTGCGCGACATCGCCTACACCATGTCCTTCACCCTCGAGTCGCTCTACCTGGAAGAAATCGGCGGATTGAGCATGCGCAATATCGGTCTCTTGGCCTCTGTCTTTGGCATTGCCAATATGATCACCACGATCCCCGCGGGCAAATTAGCCGACGCTAAGGGTGAACGCGTAGCCATCGTGATTGGATTTGCCCTGGATGCCATCGGCATCATCATCTTCCTAAATGTATATACATTTTGGGGCTATGCTGTCGCCTGGGGAGTCTTTGGGATAGGTGTGGGGATGATGTCCCCAGCGTATCAGTCCCTGACCAGTAAAGCCGTACCTGAGAAATTGCGCGGTACAGCTTTTGGATTGCTGCACAGCAGCCTGGGGTTATTCTCGCTCCCAGCGCCGGCTATCGGGGCACAGCTTTGGACCCGCTTCAGCCCGCAAACTCCTTTCAGAATAACGGCTGGTATTGCCCTGCTAACCGTGATCCCGGCCTGGTTGAAGTTTAAAACACCAGAGAATGGCGAGGTTCAAGACGCAAGTCACAAGTTGCAAGAGGAGAGTCACAAGTTGCAAGATGCAACAGCTACTAGTGAAAAATAATCAATTCCCCAGTGCTCGCACCGGGGTGGCGAGAGGGCCTATTCATATTGCCCTCTCGCGCAGGAGACTAACATGACTACAAAAACAAACATCTTTATTCCAGAAGCACCACAAATTCCAGGGTTGAGATTCCGCTACTTCCGTGGGGAGTCTGATTATCCAGTCATTATGAATGTATTCAACGCCTGCAAAGTGGTCGACGACTTCGATTACACCATGACCCTCGATGGGGTTGCCCATCACTTTGAGACAATCACCAACTGCGACCCCTTCACCGATATGATCTTCGTGGAAATCGATGACGAGCCAATTGCCTATGGACGGGTGGGCTGGTACAAGGAAAGTGAAGGCAACTACATATACTACTCCTTGGGATGGATCATCCCAGAGTGGCGTCGCAAAGGCATCGGCACAGCGATCTTAAAACATAACGAACGCCGCATCTACGAAATCGCAGCCGACCATCCTTCTGAGGCTCCGAAGTTGTTCCAGAACGAGCACAATGAAAAACAAGTCGCAGTGGCCGCGTTGTTGAAAATCAATGGATACGAGGGGATTCGCTGGGGATATGAATTGGTACGCCCTATTGATGCGCATCTTCCCGAAGCTCCCATGCCAGAAGGTTTGCAGGTTCGCCCGGTGACGGAAGATCACTATCGCCTGATCTGGGATGCCCAGAGTGAAGCCTTCATCGATCATTGGGGGCACACCGAAACGACCGAGGAAGATTACCAACGCTGGCTATCTGATCCGGTGACTTTTGGCCCAGAGATTTGGAAGGTTGCCTGGGATGGCGATCAAGTTGCCGGGATGGTGCTCAATTTCGTCAGCGAGAAGGAAAACGAGGAGTACCAACGCAAGCGCGGCTACACAGAGTTCATCTCGGTACGGCGTCCTTGGCGTCGACTCGGCCTGGCTCGTTCGCTGCTGGTACAGAGCATCGAGATGTTTCGCGAGATGGGCATGGAAGATACCTTGCTCGGCGTGGATACCCAGAACCCCAATCACGCGCTCAACCTTTACGAAGGCGTGGGGTATAAAATCACACGGAAAAGCACTACATACCGAAAACCGCTATAGGAGTTATCTTAAGTTGCTACCTTATTCAATTATCCTTCGACTGCGACGTCCAAATGCGAGAAATATACCAAAAAGGGCCTGAGCGGACGCTGAGCTTGTCGAAGCGGAAGTCGAAGGTTGGTTTATGGCGTCTCCGCTCAGGATGTTGCTCTGTTTGGTAGCAACTTGAGTTAACTATTTGATGTTATGCAACCTAATAAGAATCTCGCTGGAATAGGGGGTGGGGGCTCTGGCCCCCACCCCCTATTCCAGGGAAACCTCACTACGTGTTCGTAAGATGAGTTAGTACAAACTAAAAGGAATAAAATGAGTTCTAAACTTCCAAACGGATTCACTGCGCGCCCCGGGAGTCTGGATGATATCCCCGCTGCAGCGGATCTGTTCAACACATACTCACAACATTATCTTGGTATTCAAGGATTCTCGGAGAATACTTTGGCAAACGATTGGACAACGCCCAAGTTCAATCCTGAAACGGATATCCGCCTGGTATTCGAACCTGATGGGGAGTTGGTCGCCTACATCGAGGTGTGGACCATCTCCAATCCGCCTGTGCACCCTTGGGTCTGGGGACGTGTGCATCCTGACTATACTGGCCAGGGAATTGGCACCTACCTGCTTGATTGGGGCGAGCAACGTGCCAGACTAGCCATTCCCAACTGTCCCGAAGATTTGCGCGTAGCCTATCGAGTAGGCGCTGTCAGTTCCATTGAACCACCCGAACATCTCTATGATACGTTCGGTCTGAAGTTAATCCGTCACTACTTCCGCATGCAAATTGATATGGACAGCGCGCCGCCTGAGCCCAAATTGCCTGAGGGTATCTGCATCCAAACCCCTTTGACCGCAGAAGAAGTGATCGAAGCAGTTTATCGCGTTGACAATGAAGCCTTCAAAGATCACTTTGGCTATATCGCGCAGCCTTTCGAAGAAGGATTGGCCGAGTTCAGCCACTGGTTTTTGAATAATGAAAACCACAACGATGCTTCTCTTTGGTTTCTGGCCATGGATGGAGACGAAATCGCCGGAATCGCTTTATGTCTCAGAAAAGATGAAGAAGATGATGGATGCGGGCACGTTGACAGCCTGGCCGTTCGCCGACGTTGGAGAAAACGGGGCATTGGTCTAGCATTGCTGCAGCATGCCTTCGGTGAATATTACCGCCGATGTTTTCGGCGTGTTTCCTTGGGCGTAGATGCAAATAACCTGACTGGCGCACTACGCCTCTACAAGAAAGCAGGCATGCGGGTAAGCCGCCAATTCAACACATATGAGAAGGAACTCCGCTCCGGAAAGGAAATTAGAGTAGAATCCATCGCAATATGAATTTTTCAAGAAAATATTGCTGAAACGGAGAATATATGTCTATCAAAGCTGTCATCTGGGATATGGGCGGCGTCATCGTACGCACTGAAGACCATGCATCAAGAGATAACCTGGCCGCGCAGCTAGGTGTGACTCGCCATCATTTGGAGACGTCCGTCTTTGGTGGAGAAATTGGCCACCAGGCTCAACGCGGCGAAATTGATGCCCCAAATCTTTGGGAAGCAGTTCGTCAAACATATAATCTCTCAAAAGATGGGATCAAAGATTTTCAAAAGCGTTTCTGGGCAGGCGATGAAGTTGACTATCAATTGGTTGAATATATTCGCTCGCTGCGGAAGAATTATATTTCTGCGTTGCTCAGCAATGCTTGGAACGACTTGCGGGCAGTGATCACAGAGCGCTGGAACTTTGCAGATGCCTTTGATACCATGATCATTTCTGGTGAAGAAGGTGTCATGAAACCTGCTGCGCGTATTTACCAAATTGCTCTCGATCGAACGCAAGTAGCCCCTTCAGAAGCTGTTTTCATCGACGATTTCGCACATAATATCGAAGGCGCCAAAGCTGTAGGTATGCATGTGATCCAATTTATCAGCGTTGAACAAACCCTAAATGATTTGAAAGAATTGTTGAACGAAAAAGACCATTAATTGTTAGAAATGTTATGCGGTTTTCGAGTCCCCATTATTGCGCACATCTTTGTCGCTATAGAGTTTTTTATCTGCCACACAGTATAGTTTTTCCACTTGATTACCATGATCGGGGAAAGTTGCACAACCAAATGAAATCCCCATATCGATGCCAATATTTTTCTCAAACTCAACCTTGAAAGCAGCAACTTCTTTTTGTAATCTCATTGCCATCTGATACGCGGTATCAACATCCGTTTCAGGAAGTAATAGGGCAAATTCATCGCCTCCATATCGTGCCAGATAATCTACTTCCCGAATCGCTGATGACATATGCCGAGCAATTTTTCGAAGAACTTCATCCCCATGTGGGTGTCCGTAATTATCATTAACCACTTTAAAACCATCTAAATCCAACATTACAAGGCTGAATTTGCGCCCATAGCGTCTAGATCGATGCAACTCACTTTGCATACGTTCATTCAAAGCACGCCGGTTCGGCAAACTGGTCAGCGCGTCAGTATATGCATGTCGATTTACCTCATCATGCAACCTGGCATTCTCTATGGCAATCGAAGCCTGATCTCCCAACAATTGCAGAATTCTGATTTCATCTTCAGAGAAAGCGTTTTCGTCTGGGTGAGCGACGGTCATCACACCAACCACGCGATCTCCAATTTTTAATGGCAATCCTACAATGGAACCCATCCATTCCTTTGGGGCATCAGCATATAATTCATGCCCTCGCATATTATCCACCTTTATCAATTCCCCTTGACGCGCAACATTGTAGGTGAGGCCGTATTTTCTAGGGTTAGCCCAAACTTTTCCTTTACGGCCATTCGACCATAATGCAGATTTAAAAGACAATTGGTCTTTATCATAGAGAAATATATGAGCGTCTTGGGCTCTATGGATGAGATGCAGGGCGTATTTCAAAATCGTATCGAGGACGACCTGCAAATCGAGGCTGGCTGTCAATGTCAAACTTGCCTGACGCAATAATTCCAGTTCATCGGCTCGACGTTCAGCGGCCTGGTACATTTGCGCGCGGCTGATAACCACCCCAGCATTACTAATCAACAACTGCGCCAGGAACATTTGATATTCCTGAAAACTATGCGCCTTTTGAAAATCAGAAATCAGAACAACACCTGTAGGAATATTGTCCACAACTAATGGCAAAGCAATTATGGCTGTCACACCAACGTCTTGGAGGATCGATTCCAACTCATCAGATAAATCAATATCTCCCCTCAAGGCTTGAACCACCTTTTCATGTCGGAACGCGCTTTCAAGAATGGGTTGTACAGACGCAAATTTGGCGTGATCTTGTTCATTTGGCTCAAGCTCGCTCCCAAAGATACCAGAACTCGTCAGTGAGACAAATCTCTCTGCAGATGGCATCCACTCCCAATATGAATGATCATCCGCTCCTAAGAAAAAGGCTGCGTATCCCGCAGCCAATAACGCCAATTTCTTCGTATCCCCCAAATTTGATAGTGACAAAACCGCGTCGACTAATGTCAGAAGATCATCTGTGATTTGCTGATCATCCTGATCAAATTCAACTTTTTCTAGCGCTTGCGCTGTTTGATCTCTAAGTCGAATTAATTCCTGCAATTCCCTTTCCGAGATTCCACTCTCATGCAAACGGTCTAATAAGCGATGTAGGTGATCTTGCTTCAACATAAGTGCATCATCTCATTGGATGCCAAGTTCCCGTGATTGTATCGTAATTGCCCTTAACCTGCAAATCCAAAGAAATCGGTCTCCAGGAATCGCCATGGTAAGGGACGCTCTCACGGCAATTCCCATTGAACCAAAGAAATCAATGAACCTGCTCATGTCAAAACCCGTAATTTCATTGTATGATTTATCGGAAGTAGTTTTGTTTTGGAGAGAAATCATGAAAAATTTAATCATCATTCTATTTTTATCGGCATTTGCTCTCGTTTCGTGTACCCCAGCTACATCAGCTTCGCCTGAAATTAGATACCAAACAGAAGTCCATCTGCAGGCAGAATACAAAATTTCTTCTGAGCTAGTCGAAGATGCTCCTGACAGCTCAATGAAATACATCGTTTGGCTGCCAGAAGGCTATGGAGAAAATACTGAGAAGCAATGGCCATTGATCCTCTTCCTCCATGGTTCCGGGTCAGGGACTAATGATTCAGTTTTCGTTATTGGTCAGGGGCTTCCAGAAGTACTCTATAAAGGGGAACAACCCGAAGACTTCCCCTTCGTTGTGATCTCCCCCCAAGCCTTTGACGGGACCCCTTGGTGGGTAGGGGTTACACCAGAAGTACTGTTAGAATTACTCGACGAAGTCGCGGAACTATACAAAAGCGATGCCAAACGTATCTACCTGACAGGGTTGAGTATGGGTGGCTACGGTTCCTGGCTCATGGCGGCTGCGTACCCTGAGCGCTTTGCTGCAATGGTTTCAACTGCCGGCACAGGGTACGGAAATATCAACCCTACTATTGAGCAATTGTGCAAAGTTGGCCGGACACCCTTATGGGCTTTCCACGGCGCTCAAGATGTGATCTCAGACCCCATCGGGGCAAAGATATATATTGTGCAGCTTCAGAAAGAATGTGAGAATACTGAAGAAATAAAATGGACTTTATACCCCGATGAAGGACATCTGGGAACGTATCAAAGAGCTTACCGTGATCCAGAGCTATATACGTGGCTGTTGGAGCATTCATTAGAAGAGTAATTCCCTCGAAAAATAATAAAAACAGGGTGCGATCTAGAATATTCGCACCCTGTTTGCTTTCTTGGTTGATTAAAATCAGGGGATGAACGTTTCACCAATGGTGAGTAATTGCGGCGACTTGTCATCCCAGCGAACGAGCGCTTCACAATTGTCTGCCGCCATTTCAGCAATATGCTCTGTAACCCCCAAAAAAGTGATCACAGCCGTTGTTTTTTGTCCCATTTGGATGGCATTGATATTGATCGGGGTTAGAATTCCGCTGCTCAAACCCGAGATTCGTAAAAAAACTGTCTCAGACGAGGGTTCCTCTTCATCGAGAACTTCAAAATATACCCAATCGGTGCTGACATCATCTGTGATGATGGGGCAATGCACGAAGAAATGATAGCGGTGCGTCCCCAGTCCCCAGGCATCCTCGGGGAATTCATGACTAAAAGAGATCGCCCAATCTCCATACCCATCTTGAGCTGAAGGCGGGATTGCTGTAGGTAAGGGAGTTGGTACTGTCTCAGTTTGCGTGCTGCACCCTGCCAACAATAGTGCGACCAAAGACCATAGAAATATCAATTGATTCATATGCTGCTCCTGAAAAAATAGTTCATTACCCACTTAACTCATCTGAACCCACACAGGTTCACCACTAAATTGATCCGCCTGGATTTTCAGGTGCTTCTTCCCATAAACGCAAAAATTCTTGCATCTGCTCGGAAGTGTGTAAATAAGCAAACCGGGTCACCTGGCGGCCTACGTCCATCAGGCGTTGGCGCAATTGATCTTCTTTGGGCTGACCCTGCTCATCAAAGGCATTCCAGGCTTCGGAGATGCTGACTTGCTCAGGAACAACCCAAGTGTGTAAGGCGCGTCCGATGCTGCGCAAACTATTAAGCGCATTGGTAGCTCCAAGTGTGCCACCAGCTACCCCAATAAGACCCCACATTTTGCCGCCAAACTCTTCGAAACCCATCAAGTCCAGGGCGTTCTTGAGTACGCCGCTGTAGCTGCCATGATACTCAGGGGTCCCCAGAATTATCCCTTGTGCATTTTTCACATCAGTTCGCAAACGATGAACGCCCTCGGGGTAATCCTTCTTATCACGGCCATCACAAAAAACCAGATCGTAATCATTAAGATAGATCATTTGCGTTTGTGCGCCAACTTCACGCGCGCCTTCCAGGGCAATTTCTAAAGCCATACGTGTATAGCCCGTGGTGCGCAAACTGCCGCTGATGGCAACAACGCGCAGAGATTCTTCATTTGTAGGATCTGACAATTTGAACTCCTATAATAAAACCAACCCCAAACGGATGCCTATGCGCACAGCTTCGGCACGGTTGGTCGCCCCCAGTTTACGATAAACCGATGAAATATGGAATTTAACTGTATGGTCGCTGATCTCTAGCTCATAGGCAATCTGCTTGTTGGCCAAACCCTGCGCCAAGAGTTCTAATACCTCTGTTTCCCTTGGAGTCAGCGGTTCGACCAAATCTTCAGCATCACCGTTTTGATAAGTTGTCAGCAGTGGCTCTAAGAGTTCAGGTGGAACAACAACCAAACCCTGATGAAGCCCCAGGATAGCCGCAATCAGTTCTTCCTGCGAAGCATCTTGATGGAGAATCCCCCAAATTTGTAACTGTGATCTCCTAATGATTTGAACATCTTCAACCTCTTCAGCAATCATCAAGAGTGCAAATCGAGGCTCATCTGTCTGGAGACAAGCCCCCCATTCTTCATTGGAACCAGCCCCCGAGGTAGCCAATAGGATATCTACCTCGGGAGGAAGGTTTAGCAGCGCAGCAAGTTCTGCTTCAACTGCAACAACTTCAATCTGATCAACAGCTTCGAGCAGAGCTTGTAGCCCTACTCGCACTGCTAACGTTGGCGCGATTATCGCCACACGGATAGGATCATCTTTGATCATGGCCGATGAGATCGGTGGTGGCGCTGATGTCCACGACCACCTCTCTTGTGTTTTCCTTTGCCTTTCTGCCTCTGTTTGCGTTCTCCAATCACCACATCGGCACTCTGGGGCTGACCGCCGCGCAGTATTTCGATGGGTGTAGATTTTCCAACCACATCGCCAGACAGCTTGACCAACAGCGTATCGTGGTTAGGTACTGGCGAACCGGCTACACCCACAATGATATCACCAACCATCAGGTCGCCATCGGCTGAGGGGCTGCCTTCTTCGATATGAGTTAACAGTAAACCGCTCGATTGTTCGCGTCCCAATGCCTCTTGCGATGCGGAAGGAAGCTCTACATATTGACTTTGGACACCCAAATAACCACGTTTGATCGAGCCATGCTCGGCTAAGGATTGAGCAGTTTTCCAGGCAATTGAAGAGGGGATGGATAACAGCATCCCATGCGACAGCCCCGAGGTGTTGATGCCGAGGATCAAGCCTTCGGCATTGATCAAAGCACCACCTGAGAAACCAGGCAAGGGAATGGCATCGGTGCGGATGAATCGATCTATCATCCCACGGCGGGAGTGGGCTGGCCCATCCACCCCGCTGACCACACCCAGACTAGCTTCAACCCCGGAAGGTGTCGGGCGACCAAGAGCAAGCACCAATTCGCCCACACTTGGTTCAGAAGGGGTAGTTTCTGCGGGGGTCAGTTTTGCTTCGGTAAGCTTCAGTAAAGCCAAGTCACTGCCCGGGTCGCGGCCAGCAACTTCCACGGGCACTTCTTGGCCGTCAGATAAAACAACGCTGATATTCTCATCCCGTTCGACAGCATGTTCTGCAGTCAGCACCAGATCGGGGGCATAAACAATGCCGCTGCTCGGCCTTCGACGCCGGGCGTTCACCAATACCACAGAATTTCCCGCATTGTTCACCGCATCTGCCATGGCCTTGGATATCTCAACAAAAACGTTTTTTCCTTTACTCATTTTAATCTTTCCTCTCTAGTGACAATCTCAATACCTAAGCAGGGTAGTCAGCCAACCTCGTTGGCGACCTGACGAGTTGTGCATCGCTCTCGCCCAACACGCCTGTCTTGAGCGTGTCGAGGGGGTTGGGCTATTACCCTTGATGGAATCGGTGTCACTAACATTCGAATAAGACATGCTAAATATAATGGAAAGAACTTTTCTGCACATCAGACGTTTGGTGAGGTTAGAACCTGGAAATATGGCTAGGGGTTCACCCGAAATCGGCTGTGAAACATTGGCAAAGTAATATTTCTCGGTTATGTAACGTCTTTATTCTGTTCAGCATCAAACTGAATGTGCCCCACCCACATGTTATAATTCTGCCCAATTATGTCCAATTCAAAGAACAAACTTACCTTGTTAGCTGTCCTGGCCCATCCCGATGACGAGTCTTTTGGCATGGGAGGAACCCTGGCCTTCTACGCCGAACGCGGTGTAGATGTACACCTGGTGTGTGCCACCCGCGGAGAAGTCGGCGAGGTCGGGCCTGAATATTTACAGGAATACACCTCGATTGCCGATCTACGTGAGTCTGAACTGCGCTGCGCGGCGGGTCACTTGGGATTGAAGGAAGTGTATTTCTTGGGCTATCGCGACTCAGGCATGGTTGGCTCACCCGACAATGAGCATCCTGAATCCCTATATGCTGCTCCGGTGGATGAAGTTGCTGCCAAAGTGGCACGGTATATTCGTGAACTGAAACCGCAGGTTGTGTTGACCTTTGATCCCATTGGCGGATATCGGCACCCCGATCATATTCATATTCATGAGGCGACAAAACTTGCCTTCGATTTAGCAGGAGATTCCGCTTTCAAGAGCGATCTGCCCCCACACAAATCAGAAAAACTCTTTTACCATACAATTCCAAAAGGCTTCATTCGATTCGCTGTGCGCCTGCTAAAGCTGCTGCGCAAGGACCCTAGCAAATGGGGGCGCAATGAAGATATTGACCTGACTCAACTTAGTGTCGATTTTCCTATGCACGCCAAGATCAATTATTCCTCAGTAGCCAAGCGCAAAGAAGCTGCCTCTTATTGTCATGCCAGCCAGATCGGACCCACGATCACTGGTGGCGCTTTTCGCTGGCTGTTTCGCTTGTTCGGATTTGGGAGCAAGGATATCTTCATGCAAGCCTACCCTCCTCCCACAGGGTCGAAAGTTCAGACTGACCTTTTTGAAGGAATCTAATTGTTATCATTGTGAATCAGTCAAGTGCAGGTGTAAGAGTCGTCTGCTACGCAGCCTCTCGATGAGAAGAACAGCTTAACTTGACGCTCCCAGGGGGTGGTGATATGATGCCGCGCATAGAAGCCACAATATGTCAATTGATCCGTTAACCGATTCTCCCTTTGTTGAAGAACCAATCGAAAAACCAGAAATCCAAAGCGATGAAACACCTGCTTTGGAGCCATCTGATGATTCTACAAATCCATTCGAGCAATTTTTAGAACAGATCGCTCACGCTGGGTTAGTAGAACCGGCGCTGAGGGTGGGAACTTTGCTGTTTTCTTTGGTGTTGGTTTTAGTCTTTGTGTGGGTAATGCGCACATTTTATCTGGATGCTGCCATCGAGAATCTACCAGAAGAAGGTTTAGATGCGCTTGCGGCACCCATGCTGACAGCCACCCCTGACGGCCGAGTATCGGGCATGCCAAATATGGCCGCATCGGGTAATACCAACGTTCATGGAGTCATACGCAAGGCAGGATTGCATACAACTATCCCCACACGCCCTCGCGTCAATGTGATTGCATATACCGTTCAGGCGGGAGATTCGGTTTTCGGTATCGCCGAGAATTTTGGACTCAAACCGGAGACCATTCTTTGGTCTAATTCCAATACTTTGCAAGATAACCCTCACCGCCTACAGGCTGGGCAAGAATTGAATATCATGCCCATCGACGGCACTTACCACAAATGGAGCCAGGGGGAAAATTTTGAGAAAGTGGCTGAGTACTATGGCGTTGACCCAATGACCATCCTGGAATGGCCGGGCAATCTCTTCAATATTTACGAGGTGCGGCTTGATAACCTTAATATCGAACCAGGTACCTTGTTGATCATCCCTGGGGGGCAGCGCGACTTGATCAATTATGGTCCACCGCGCATCCCGCGCGATAACCCTGCCGTGGCCCGCACCTACGGACCAGGGCACTGCGGTACGCTCTCAGAGGGGATTGTGGGAGATGGCTTATTCATTTGGCCAGCGAATGAACATTGGCTCTCAGGTTATGATTACAGCCCTGGAGCTAATCATCCAGCCATCGATATCGCTGGGGATACGGGTGATCCGGTCTATGCTTCAGATGATGGCGTAGTTGTTTACTCTGGGTGGAGCTATAGCGGCTATGGAAATTTGGTTGTAATTGATCATGGAAATGGGTGGCAATCCCTTTATGCCCATCTAGATACGTATTATGTCGAATGTGGTTTGAGCATCTTCCAGGGCGCCGTAATTGGTACAATTGGAAATACTGGCAACTCAGCTGGAGATCACCTGCACTTTGAATTAGTGTACGAAACCGCAAAAGTGAACCCCTGGAATTTCTTGCCCTAAAACATAAAAGGCGCAACATCTTAACCCATGTTACGCACACATAGCGGGAAAGCCCTGAGAATAGGTAGTGGGGACGAAGCCCCCACTACCTATTCTCAGGGCTATTTCTCTTTAGGTTGCGTAACATCAAATCTTAAAACAAATTTTGTGCTGCGTCTCTTCAAATTGGGGGATATGAAAAAATCTAGAGAGACATATTCTCCATTGCTAACAACCACAGGATGGTTCAGGTTGACGTGTTATTGCAGATCGGATCATGGCATATGCGCAACCGACGCCGCTTTCTACAATAATTGCGCCAAAGGGGCAATTTAGCTGGCAGGCACCACACTCCATGCAAGCCTTATGACGAACTAATTCGACCTCGCGTCCATTTTGCGCAAAGACGCCATGTGGACAAACATCCACGCAGAGGCCACAACCAGTACATAAATCAGGGAAAAATTCCAAGGTATTTTCAGCATAAGCATCGAACATGATCAGCCTCCCCAAACTTTCGTCAAAAACAGTGGGATCATCAAGATGATCCCAATCCCAAACATCCAGGCCATGCTGGGCGCGTAGCGGAATATTTCTGTGCGAACGCCGGTTCGTGAAGTAAACGTAGAAGAGCCGGTGAAGTTTAGCGCCAGATAGGCTGTTATGGGTGGTAGAGTCAGCACATACGCCAGTGTCCAACCAATCCGCTGCCAAATCACCAGATCAGGATTCGCCAAATAGGCATTCAAAGCGAATGGGAGAGCAACGATCCCACCGAGGATATATCCTTTGGTGCTGAAATTGTTCGTCGGTAGCCAGGGAAGTAAAATCGGGAATAGAACAACCCCCGCCAAAATCGCAGAAACTGCTCCCAGAGATCTCAAAAGAAGGCCCAGCACTAACAACGGAATCAACACAAATACCAGTTCGACAGGGATCAAGGTAATGCGATCCCACAGAGTGAATTTAACCCGCCGCATTTCTGGTGAAACTTCTCCGGCTTGCAAATATTTCGGTAAATCCGTTGAACGCACGGGTCCATAGACAACTTTAAAACCTGAACGCTTGCGAACCTCATGAGCCACAACACCAGGAGCGCCCAATTGGGGCAGGATCAACTCGCGGTGGTCAACAATATGTTTGAGCTGAGACGCTTCAATCCTGTGAACAAGTTCATCTGTCCCGAAGGTGCCTTTGCCAGCCGCACACCAAACATTGACACCCTTCGTATCAAGCGCAAGAATGTAGCCATCAACGCCGCCCAACGCTGAGCGCAGGGCATCGAAGCTGAGCGTGTAATTGGCGGTCACAAAAACTGGTGAATTGGCAACGGGATCTCCCAGGGCATACAGGCCTGGTTCAACCAGGTGTTTATTACGGTTTATCGCCCAGCGAGCCAGGAAATGATCCCAATATTCTGCGATTCCAAGGCGGCTGGTCGTCAACTGAATGTTTTCATGAGGAGATGATAGTTCTACCAAGGTTTATTTCCTTTCTTCGAATCGAATCTATTAGGAGTTACGCACTTGAAAGGGATTGGTCTGGGAGTAGGGGGTGGGGCTGCGCCTCCACCCCCTATTCCCAGACATTTTCTCGCTGAACTGCGCAAGTCATATCTTTAATCTCGTGGTATTTACAAATCAATAGTTGTGTGGTGCATAATAATGAAATAATTCCGGGCAGTTTACAGTCATGCCCAGGACCAGGTAGTTTAATGTCTTACCCAGGACTACGGTTGACAACCATCACTACAATGAGCGATACGGCGCAACATCCAGCGTTTTAGGGGAACCCAAGTCATGGTACTTACCTCCTTTCTTTCAAATTTTCTAACCGTTTTAAGCGCGCTTCGCGAAATTGTGCTCGCACCTTTCCAGCAGACACGGCCATCACAATCGATTGCACCGCGCCTATTTCAGCTTTGGAAATACCTTGTTCTTTGGCCACGCCAAAGTAATGCTCCATTCAAGGGTGGCAGCCAACTGCCATGGCAGCGGCCAGTTGTAGCATGAGGGTAGTCTTGGGATCGAGGATTTCATTGTGGCGTGCTGTATCGTAGAAACTATCAAATGCTTTCAGTTGATCTTTGGTCAACATTTCTGTTCCTTTCAATACCAACAAATCTACATCGGTTTTTTCGCCGTAATCTTGGCGCTGAAGATGGCTTTTTGTGGATCGAAATCTTTGAAGGCTTCCCCATCAACCTTGATTAATTCTCCTTCGCCGCCTTCGTTGACCACTAGCACAGCACGGCCATCCTTTTTCGCTTCTTCAACTTGAACTTTCAGCTCTGGGTCGATCTGCTCAACCGCGGCATCTATAATCTCTTGCTCCCAATAAGATGCGGTTAAATCCACGTCAGTGAAGCCAGCATCTTGAATGGCTGCGATATATTCTTTGACATCCAACGCCCCAGCGATGCAGCCCGCCCAGGCGCTCATACTATTCTTGATCACATCGGGCAAAGGGCCATCGGTGACGATGTCGCTGACAGCAAGACGTCCGCCAGGTTTCAGGGATCGGAACGCTTCACGGAAAACCTGGGGTTTATCAGGACTAAGGTTGATCACGCAGTTAGAGATGATCACATCGACGGTATCATCCGCCACGGGGAGATGCTCGATCTCCCCCAGCCGAAACTCGACATTCTCGGCACCCAACTTATCTTTATTTGCTCGAGCACGTTCGATCATCGCCGAGGTCATATCTACGCCAATGACCTTTCCCGTGGGGCCAACCTTCTTAGCAGCCAAAAAACAATCGATGCCGCCACCGGAACCAAGATCAAGCACAGTCTGGCCACCTTCCAGAGATGCAAGGGTTACGGGGTCACCGCAGCCCAGGGAGAGATCGGTGACCTCTGAAGGCAAATCAAAGGCATCGGAGTCTTCATAGAGGTGGGCGATCGAATCAAGCTGAACTTCACCGTCTGGGCTGCAGCAGGAGCTATCCGCAGGGCCGCAGCCGCAATCGGCCTGTTGGCCAGGCTGGAATTTCTCAGCGATGCTGCCGTAGCGCTCGCGCACCGCAGAGCGGATATCGGCAGGGTTTTCGGTTTTTGTTCTTTCAGTAGTCATCATTATCTCCTTATATATTGAAATATTTATATTTATCGATATAACTTATTAAAAAAAATAGACACACACTTAATCTGGTATCTGGACAACCATCTTCACAGACTGACTGGGAGCAAAATCCTCCGCCACCTGGCAGCAGCCTTGGGCTAAGCGTTTCTGATCGAGAGTGTACAATATCTGCTTGCCACGCCGCTCGGATTTGACCAAACCAGCGTTCTTGAGTATCTTCAAGTGATGGGATACAGTTGGTTGAGCCACATCCAGTTTATCAACAATATCGTTGACGCTGAGCAGCTCACAGCAGCACAACGCCATGATCTTCTGGCGAGTTTCGTCCGCCAGGGCTTTTGCAAATTCAACTGTATCAAAAATAATCGTTACTGTTTTCATATCGAAGTTTATCTATACAATCACAATACTAATCGAAGTTTATCGATATGTCAAGCGCGAAAAAATCTCTTGCAATCCACCTTTACGGTGGTATAATTCCATTCGCTCCGGGCGGTTAGCTCAGCTGGTTAGAGCGTTGCGTTGACATCGCAAAGGCCGTTGGTTCGAGTCCAATACCGCCCATGATTCAAAAGCAGGCCGATTGGCCTGCTTTTGATTTTAAGAGTTTCAGCTTTGCTGAAACTTTAGTGGCGGGTTATCAATTTTATGGCATCACAGATGAGCTTCAAGCCAGGTTTCTACATCTTTTAGCACTATCTCATGTTCGGGTTCGTTGAATACCTCGTGGTACAGTCCGTCATATATCTTGAGTGTCTTGTCTTCAGAACTGGCCATGTCATAAAACATCTGTGCGCCATCTGGATCAACAAGAATGTCTTCAGCACCTTGTACGAGGATAAATGGAAGCACAACCTTGCCTGCTTCTGCTGTGATTCTTTGCAATGCGGACAACAATTCCGCGCCCAACCGAGCAGGAGTCTTTCCATGGAAAACCAGCGGATCGTTGACGTAGGCTTCGACCACTTTCGGATCACGAGAAATTGCGTTGAAATCCAACGCTTGCACACCCATTTTAGGCGCAATTTTCGATAAAATCTTGGCCATTGAAATTGTAGCCTGCGAGACACTTTCACCAATCTTTACAAGCGGAGCCGAAATGACAGCACCCTTGAATTCAGACTGATGATCAAGCAGATAATACGTTGCAATTGTCCCTCCCATGCTATGACCTAATAGGAAAATTGGTTTTTGGGGCTGCCATTCAACAACCTTCTTGTGGAATATTCCCAATGTTTCGGTGAAATCTTCAAAGGTTTCGACAATTTCGCGGGCTCCGGCGGATTTGCCATGGCCGATATGATCCAGCCCGTAGATTGCGTAGCCAAGGGGAACAAAGTGGTCCACCACGTTCATATAGCGACCACAATGTTCACCCAACCCGTGAACAACCAGCAAAACAGCTTTTGCATCTTCTTCTGGCAGCCAACTCTGATAGTAAATATTGACATCTCGTACGCCCTTGAAATTGCCCTCGATGTGTTTCATGTGGCTCTCCTTTTATCCATTGGTATGCCTATTTTATCAGTAATTATTGGGAAGCATTACTCGTAAGCGAGCACTTCATTGATCGTCAACCGGGCTGCGTTGCGAGCGGGGAGAATGCTGGCGGCGATCGAGAGCAGGATCACCACAACCAACCAAATGCCCACCCCCTCAGGGGCAAAAGTCAAATCCATAGAAGAGCCCATCATCGATTCGCTGATGATATTGAGCAAGGCCTCGCTTATTGGGAAAGACACCCCAATTGCTAAGAACCAGGTGATCAGGCCAATCATAACTCCCTCGATCACCACCGATTTTGTGATCTCCAAATCTACCGCACCAATCGCTCGCATCACCCCAATTTCACGTGTACGTTCCAGAACATTCATCCCCATGGTACCCGTCAGACCGATACTACCTACAAAGGCTGTCAGCAATGCCATGATCAGTAAAAATACCACTAGAACATCAATCGACCGGCCATTTTCTTCTTGAATGAGCAGTCCTGGGTTAATGCTGTTCACCTCGAAACCATGGTCGACAAAATACTTATCCAACTTCTGAGCGACTTCTTTTTGTTTTTCGAGGGAATGCTCTTCGGTCATCACTCGATAAGAGAAAGCCTGGTTGGAAAGGTCAAGCATGTCAGCGACATAATCGTAATCCGCGTACGCCAGAGTATCACCTACCATACTGACAAAGCGAAAAATACCGACAACTGTCCATTCTTCCTCGCGCTGCCCAGGGACTTTAACGATGATCTTGTCGCCAGGCTGAATATCAGGGTAATAGGAATAAATTGTATCGGCGGGTACTACCGCTTTCTCTTCTCCGGGATTCAGCCAACGTCCTGCGATGATGTCTGGGTCAACCAAGGCGGTATCGTAAGGGGGTGCAATGACAAACATATTATCGACAACATTATCGTCTTCATCCCAGATTTCGGCACCAACTCCGCCCCAACCCTCCAAACTAGCGACTCCAGGTATTGACATGGCCGCTTTCTCGATGCGCGTGATCGGGTAAGGTTGGCTGAAACTGAGTGTGACATCACCCATGAAGTACATCGACAATTGATCCATAAAAGCAGTCATTGATATTCGTACATTAAAAACAGCGATGAAAATTGCGCCGGCAACAGTTAGGGTAAAGATGGTTAATAACAAGCGTGCCGTCTGCCGGAAGGTATTGCGGATGGAAAGCATAATTGGCCGTGCGATGAAGCGAATCCGCATGGTGATCCGGTTGATCCAACCGAGACCGCTGGATTGATTTCTGGCATTGTCGTTGGTGATGGCGCGCCGCACATTGGTTTTTGACCCTTTGTTGACCGGAAAGAAACCCGCCCCCAAAGGGAGCAGGAAGGCGATCAATACCTGGATAATGATAGCAATTGGTACAACCCGAAATTCCTGCAGGGTAGCGTTCATGGTATAGGCAATGTATCTCGCTTGAGCATATCCGGCTATGGCCCCTGTGGGCACAGCGATTATCAGGGAAATCAGGCCATACGTGAATATCAAGGCCATATACATACCAAGGATTTGGAAACTGCGTCCCCCGACAAGCTTCATGATCCCGATCTGACGCAAGTGCTGAGCCAGAAGGGCATTCAGGGTATTGATGATCAACGAGCCGCTCAAAAAGGTAATCAGTCCTCCTAGGGCGCCTAAAACGCCTAAGACCGCCAGGATGAGCGATCCCATAGGGTGTTCGTCAGTGACTTTGATCTCGCAGCGATAAATTTCGCGATGACTGCGCTCAATCTTATATTCAACATCCGCAGCCAGAGTTTCGATTACCGCTTCATCACTGCCATCCCCACTGATCCTGACGAATAGGCGGTTGTAATACTTAGCGATTCCAAGGGACTCCAGGGTGTCCATGGTAATGTAGAGTTTAGGGTCGGCGGTGAAATCACCTGCATCTGTAACCTGATCGCCCACCACACCAACTAAGGGTAAAGTGTGAATGTCGCCGTTTGCCAGTTCTACCTGAATATGATCTCCAACCTGGAATCCTGCATCAGCCATAAAATCGGTGCTTACCAATAACTCACGCCGCCCCGGATACTGGGTTCCAGAGATGGTAGAAAGCTGATTCACCTGCATATTTCTGAAATCTGTGATGGCGATCAAGCCCAGATCTTGCCATTCCTTGCCATCATTGCTGGCACGGATGCCCGTAATCTGGCGCCCTTCGACAGCGGCAACACCAGGAATGTGCTCAATAACGTTGACGAAGTCCTCGTAAAATGGATCGGTCCAGATCTCAATATTGACAGGAGAAGCCAGGGCATAACTGTGGTCGATATCTTCGGCAATAATGGCATAAGCGCTGACAATCATGCCAATTGAAAATACACCCACTGCTATCGAGGCAACCACGAGCAGAGTGCGCATTTTGTTATCCCAAAGATCGGCGATGACTTTGTTCCAGCGCGGCTTTAGTTTATTGGGCTTGATCTCTGTGCTGTTCAACAAATTACCTTTTTTCCAATGATTGGATAGTGGTTTGGATAATTGTGGAATTTATTCGTATGCCAACACTTCATTGATTGTCAACCTAGCCGCATTTCGCGCTGGCATGATGCTGGCGATAATGGACAGCACCACGATCACAGCCAACCAGATAGAAATCCCCAGGGGAGTGAAATGCAAAGCAAAAGTTGATCCCGCCATGGTTTGGCCAATGATGCTCAGAAGGGCATTACTGATCGGGAATGACAATCCAATCGCCACAATCCAGGTGATCAACCCAATGACCAACGCTTCAACGATCACCGATTGCATGACTACGAAATCAATCGCCCCAATGGTGCGCATCACCCCAATTTCTCGCGTTCTCTCCAACACATTGATACTCATCGTGCCCGTTAATCCGATGCTGCCAACGAAAGCCGTTAGTATCGCCATAATGAACAGGAAGATCACCAATGTGTTTATGCCAATCGAAGCATTCTCACGCATGATTTGGCCGAGTTCCACGTTTTGAACCGTATACCCTTTATCAGCCAGATATTGATCAATTAAACTATTAAGATTTCGCAGTTCGGCATTGGTTTGTTCGGTACTTATCAACCGGAAAGAAGTTGACATGTTGGGAGAATTGATCTTTTCGGCGATGTAATCAAAATTGGCGTAAGCCATTGGGTCGCCGAACATTTCCACGTAGCGGTATATCCCGACCACTTCCCATTCTTCAACCCGATTATCGCCAATTTCAACCCGTAAGCTGTCTCCAACTTGCAAGTCCGGGTAAAAACTATAAACGGTGTCGGATAACACCATCGCTTTTTGCTCACCAGGTAACAACCATCGGCCATCAACCATATCAGGATCTAGCAGTTGGGTATCTTGGGGTGGGGCTATGACTGTCAGGCCAGTCACTACGTCATCATTCTGGTCTACAATATCTGCACTGGCTCCCCCCCAACCTTCCACACCAATGACCCCTGGGATTACCATCAGATCACGCTCGACCTTGCCAACGTTATAGGGTTGAGTGAAATTAATCGTCACGTCGCCCATAAAGTGCTGCATGAGTTGATCCATGACGTGGTTCATGGAGTTGCGCACATTAAACACGGCAATGAAAACGCCCCCAGCAACAGTTAGAGTAAAGATGGTCAAGAGCAGACGTCCCTTTTTGCGGAAGGTATTGCGAATGGACATCAAAATTGGGCGTGAGATCCACCGGATCCAGGTGCCGCTACGGGCCAAAAAACTCTGGTTTGAAGATTGGTTGCCGGGACGGTAATTACTGATCGCCCGGCGGACGGTGGTGCGCGATCCCCGATTCACCGGGAAGAATCCTGACCCCAAAGGGATCAGAAATGCGATGATCACCTGCACCACCACCGCGGATGGAATGATTCGAAATCCCTGAAGTTGCGCCCCCATCAAATTAGTCATAAAGGAAGACAGTCTGTATCCAGCCAAACTTCCTAAGGGTACTGCGATGATCAGGGAAATCACGCCGTAAATCACAATCAGGAGCAAATACATCCCCAGAATTTGGTAGCTGCGCCCACCCACCAACTTCATCACCCCAATCTGGCGCAATTGCTGGGTCAGAAGCGCGTTGAGCATATTGACGATCAACGAGCTAGTCAATATCATGATCAAGCCGCCCAATGCACCCAGCACGCCCATGATGGCCAACAACGAGTCAGACATGGGATGTTCATTGGATAACCCTTCTTCTGTGCGATAGACCGAGTGTTGGTTTCGCTCGATGCGGTCTTCAACGATCGCTGCGGTTGTGGCAATAAAATCTTCGTTGCTGCCATCGCCGCTAACAGTGATCAGTATCCTGTTTAAAGACGATCCCAAACCCAAAGAACGCATAGTATTGATATTAACAAAGGCGTTACTCGAAGAATTGGGATCAGGTCGGGTTGTAGTCTGATCAGTGACCAGCCCAACGACATTCAAATGGTGTGTTGATCCATTGGGCAGCTCGATCTCTATCTCATCACCAACGTTAAAACCTGTGTAATTGACCATATCCTCACTGAGCACAACTTCATCGTTGCCAGGGATACGGGTACCATCTTTGATTCCTAACTGGTTTATGGGGCTATGCTCGAGGTCGCCCACGCCAACCAGAGTCAGACCTTGCCAGGTTTCTGCCCCTCTTCTAGCCCGGACTTTGATAATACGGCGGCCTTCCACTTGCTCTACACCAGGAATCTTCTCGATCATTCGCACGAAATCATCATAAAATGGATCGGTCCAGATTTCGATATTTGCGGGATTGGCAGACGCATAGGTCAGGTTGATATCTTCGCGCAGGATATTGAATGCGCTGATAATCATCCCCACGGCGAACACCCCAACGGCAATGGAAGCAACAACCAAAATTGTGCGTGTTTTATCGCCCCATAGGTCGGAGAAGACTTTGCCCCAGCGCGGTTTTAGAATATTGGGTTTGACGTCGCCGTTCACTAATCGGATTTCCTTCTGCGCTGATTCTCGGCTGCGCGGGTGACGGCAATTTCTTGGAGTGCGCTGCGGGTCAATGGGGAGCCATCGATCAACTTATAAAATGTATCTTTGGGGAGAAGTGCAACTTCGGCACCACGCTTTGCAGACCGTACACTGGCAATAGACTCGCCCCCTTGAGTCAACTCAACTTCACCAAAAAACTGGCCCGGCCCTAAACAAGCCAAGCTCATTTCATTAGATTGCTCGAAGTCAACCACAATCTCTACCTGGCCAGACACGATCATACAGAAATGCTCAACAGAATCTCCCTGAGAGAGGATCGTTGCACCTGGAGCGAATTCTTGTCTTTTGGCTTTTTGTGTGGCAGCCAACATTTGGGGGTGGGATAAGAATGGCAGAGCGCGCGCCACCGTTTGGTCAATTATTTCGCCATCCGAAAGGATTATGGTTTGATCTGTCCTTTGGGTGATCGAGGGATCATGGGTGACGATCAGTATGGTTTTGCCCTGAGCAGCCAATTGCTCAAAGATGCTTAGAATATTCTCCGCTGACCGCGAATCCAGGTTACCAGTGGGTTCATCCGCAAGAATGATAGAAGGGTCAGTGGCCAAAGCGCGCGCAATCGCCGCTCCCTGCTGCTGACCGCTGGAAACCGAGGCGGGCAACTTGTGAGCATGCTCTTCCAACCCAACCATCTTGAGTAATTCCATGGCTCGGTCCGGACGCTCATGGAAGGCATAAACCTTGCAATAATCCATGGGCAGCATGGTATTCTCCAACAACGTCAGTGTGGGCAGCAACTGGAAGAACTGAAAAACCACACCCATATTTTTTCCGCGCCATAAAGCTCGTTGGCTCTCGGTCATTTCGTAAATGCGTTCGTTACCAACGATGACTTCGCCCGCAGTAGGATGGTCAATCCCTGTGATCATGTTCAACAAAGTGGATTTTCCGCAGCCCGATTTTCCTACAATCGAAATAAACTGGCCGTAACTCAACTGCATGCTGACATTTTTTAGCGCCACAAATTTCCCAGCCGCGTTTTCATAGATTTTGTCCACACCGTTCAGGATAATCGCGGGATGTTTTTGCTGCGGCGCTTCACGCACGGGGGCGATTTCGTCGCACGGTTCGGGCGAATCAGCTGCGACCTCAAGTTCCTGATCTTCACTTTGTGCAACCTGTGCTGTGACTGGAGTAATTGGGCCAGAACCATTTTTGGGCGGGTCGCCCACAACACCATCCACAATGTGTAATCGCCGCGAGAAGCGCGGGGCTAAACTCTCATCATGAGTGACCATGACAATGGTTTTGCCCTGATCAACCAGTTTTTCGAAAATCTGGAAGATCGTTTCTGCGGTGACGCTATCCAGGTTGCCAGTGGGCTCGTCCGCGATGATCAGCGGTGGATCATTGATTAAGGCACGCGCAATTGCAACACGCTGCTTTTGTCCACCTGAAATATGCGCTGGAATTTTGTAGGCATGCTCTAGGATGTCAACAAGTTCTAGCAGTTTAAGCGCTTTGGTTTTGCTGCCGGTGGGGTGATAGCCGCCCAAAAAATCTGGGGGCAGCATAACGTTATCTACTAAATTGAGAGAAGGCATCAACTCAAAGGATTGATAAATGATGCCTAAATTTTCACCCCGCCAAAGAGCCAAGTTATCTTCATCCAAAGTATGGATCGGAACAGCGGAAGTTGAAGATCCATTATTTCCGCCAAAGAATAATACTTCTCCCGAGGTCAAATCACTGACCCTAGAAATCATATTTAGCAAAGTTGTTTTCCCAGCGCCCGATTTACCAGTGATACCCAAGAATTCGCCAGGTTCAATTTCTATGGTGACATCCTTGAGTGCGAGAAATGGCCCCTCGCCAGTGGCGTAGGCTTTTACCACATCTCGCATTTGGATGATAGGGTTTTGATTACTCATCTAATAATGCGCCCAACTACTTATCCAGTTCGATATCAATATAGGCAGTCATTCCCCAAAGCAACTCAGCGGGAATTTCGTTCAGTTCAAGAGTTACCGTGTAATTGACACCCGGACCTTCATCAGCTTTAGGGGCTATGCTGATCACTGTTCCCTCAAGTTCAAGCCTGGGCAGCGCGTCGAGTGTAATGACAGCAACATCGCCAACCTGGATTTGAGCTACGTCGATCTCTCCGAGGTCAGTTGTCTCTACTTTCAAGTGACCCAGGTCTGCCAGCACAATCACTGGTAATCCAGGTGATATCCACTCGTTGGGGTTGATATTTAGTTCAGAGACGACACCATCAAAGGGGGCCAACAACTGCAAATCTTCCAGGGCAGCTTCGGCGGCAGCCAACTGAGCCTCGGTATTGGCAATGCGCGCTTGCATAACTGCGACATCATCAGGGTCAGGCCCATCTTTGTAGATCTGATAATCGCGGTAGGCATTCTCGATTTGGGCTTCGAGCAGGGCAACGTCACCTGCGGAAGGTCCTTCTTGCACGCGATCCCAATTGCGTTGGGCATCAGAGAGCTGTGCTTTGGCGGTAGCCAAGTTGGCCGCGGCTACTGCAATATCGGCATCGCTGCCAGTGCCTTCTAAGGCGTTCAGGCGCCGCACGGCATCATCATAGGCCTGCTGCGCAGTTGATTTCCTAGACAAGAAATTTGCGCGTGTTATATCATCTTCGTTGCGATCTTCATAATCCTTGAAATCGTCGATTGCATCTTCAAGGGCGTCTTCGGCCAGGATAACCTGCGCTTTTGCGGCATCAATGTCAGCCTGACCAGCAGTATTTGTGGTGTAAGTGTAAGTACGTTGGGTATTCTCGATGGCCTTTTCTGCATCAGCGATCGCTTGTAAAGCCAGCGCTTCTTGCAATTGCCTGTCCAGCAGATCTTCAAGAGCATCTTCAGCATCTTCGGCAGTATTCAGAGCATCTGCAGCAAACAGGTTGGTGTTTTCATAGAGTTCATCAAGGGCAACCTGGGCATTGGTAAGTTCAAACTGCGCTGCAGTGACAGCCGCTTGGGCCTGTTCGCCACCTTTGATTTGGATCAACAGTTGACCTTCGGTCACAAAATCACCTTCGCTGACGGGCACATCCGCTACAACACCGGCGGTGTTTACACTGAGCGAGGCAAATTGTTCGGGGATGATTTTGGCTGTGGCACTGACCAATGGGAAAATGTTAGAGATCGGTGCTGGCGCTGTGGTCGGCTCGAGAGCTCCGGAGGATTTTGGCAAACTGCAGGCTGGAAGAATCAACGCCAGAGCGACTACGATCATCCATCGGGTTAGTTTATGTTTTTTCATCTTAGACTCCTTGAACAAAAGAAAACTTCTCAAAAAACAAGGGTGGCGAATAACCGCCACCCCTGCCTTGATAAACGATTTTGTGTGAATTATAGCGCAAAACTATTTATGGCGCATAGTATGCCATAGTGCTCATGTCTTGTCAATACGCAGATAGTAGATTATGATTTGGCCATGGAACAAATCGACCGACGTGTTCGCCGAACAAAGAAATCTCTTGAAGAAGCGCTCATTGCTCTGGCGCTCGAAAAAGGCTATGACGCAATTACCATTCAAGAGATCACTGATCGCGCCGATATTGGCTACCGCACATTTTTCCGGCATTATGCTGATAAGGATGAATTGCTCAAGGATGTATTAAGTGCAACGCTGCTGGAATTGCAGGATTTAATGGCTCCCCCACCGCCTGAGCTCTTTATGGATCCCAATTTTTCGGCTACTGAATTTATTAATATATCGGTGCTTTTTAAGCATGTCCAAGAAAACAGCAATTTGTATCGAGTCTTATTGGACAGTGATCGCACCATCATTCAAACAGTAATTGCATTTGCAGAAAAAAATATCCGCTCCAGATTTCATCTTCTTAGAGAACTAGATGTTCCCAAAGATATCATCGCCAACCACATGATCTCAGCCCCGTTGGCGTTGGTACGCTGGTGGCTGGATGCGGGAATGCCCTATTCAGCTGAAGAAATGGGGGAATATGCCTTTCGCCTGGTAGTTTTACCGATCCGCGATATGGTGTTAGAGGCGTTACCAGAACAGTAATAATCCTTCAAATTAATCAAGTTGTACAATTCGAGCTTTGCGTCGATCTATCAGATTTCTGATCCTATCATTCTTTTCGCGCGTCATGGGGTTGAACCAGGTCAATAGCGCCGCGCCGGATAACATGACCACGCTAACCAGTGAAATTAGGATACGAATGGTAAGCAGAGCTTGCCGCGGTTGAAGGAATTCAACTACATCTGGTGGTGGAGTTTGATAGCCAGTCCAACCTAAGAGTTGCAGCGTTAGAAACATCACCAACGCCATGGTCACCCGGCGGATGAAATTGCGCGCACCGTAGTAGATCCCTTCTTGACGGTGGCGCGTACGCAGTTCATCCCACTCAATGATGTCAGGAAACATGGCATCGGGCAGGACGTAAGCAGCTGAGACGCCAAAACCGGCCAATGCGCCCAATACCAACAATGTGTTCATTTGCTCGGGTTGCACGAAGAAGATCAAGAACAAGATCACCACTAAATAGATCATCCCAGCTACATAGGCATCGCGCTTGTTCCTACGACGAGAGATCCAAATCCAAAAGGGTACCGATAGTATACAAACGAACATCAGCACACCAAAGAAGGCCGACTCAAGGGCCAGGTTCAACCCGAAGATATTGACTTTTGCCAACAAATTTCCCTTTGCCATCCAATAAAGTAAATAAAAAGGAAAAACCACCGCGACCAAATCCAGTGCAGTCCAGTTCAACAGGAAGATGCCCATCACAAAACGAAAAGGGATATTGCTCCAGGCGATCTTCAGCAACTTGAAAATGGATACACTCTCGGGCAATTCATCCACAAGATTTCTTTCACGAATAAATAGAAAAACGCCCAGGAAAAAGAAGGCGGCTAGAAAACCAAAAACAGCACCTGCGGTTTGATAACCATGTTGTTGAGACAATCCAGATTCTATGGCGCTATCAATCAGCAGTGGCGCAGTGATCACCACACTAAACGACCCGACCAATTGAAAGGCGGTCCGAAAACCTGAGAGAACAGTGCGCTCATCATATTCTTGAGTCAACTCGGGGGTCAGGGAAAGGTAGGGAACCGTTGTCAATGTGCCGAAGGTATCCACCAGCATAAATGCCAGAGTTACATAGACGGTCAGAGCAATCTGACTATCCCAATTGGGCGCGCTCCACATGGCCACAAAAGAAGCCCCGAAGGGAATTGAAAAGATCAACAAGAACGGTCGCCGCCGCCCCCAGCGCGATTTCACTCGATCACTGAACATCCCTACTAATGGATCATTAATCGCATCCCAGATCAAACCCACGATGGCCCCAAGTGAGGCCAAACGGGGATCCAATCCAACCGTATCGGTGAGATAGATAACGAAGAAAAGTGAGCGCATCATCCCGATGGATGAGGGGCCAAATTCTCCTGAGCCGTATATCAGTTTTGTCCATAGAGGCAATCGGCCTGAATTATTTTTCGTCAATAGAGAATATTTCCTTTTCTATCCTTAATGCGTTATAAAGGGTAACAAGCCAAATGCGTTGGCGGCCATACCTCAGAATGTTCTCTCTTCGCTATATCGCCCAACTTGGTTGGGCTTCCACCCATCCGACGATAATTTCTCTCTATATAAAAACCCGGCATCCTACAATAAGTTGCCGGGTTTCATCGAATATTTTTGATTTTAATGCTTTGCTAATCCAATAGTAACTCTGCCAATCGGTCTGGCTTCCAATCGACCACTACCGTGCCATCAACATCAATGGTGGGGGTCACCAGGTTGCCATCGGCCCATTTGCGCACCTGATAAGCAGCCTTCTTATTGAGCACAACATCCACTTCTTTATATTCGATTTGGTTATCGGCAAACCAGATGCGAGCCCTTCGGCAGGCAGGACACCACTGGTTACAGTACATCACCACCCCACCCTGTGGAAGATCTGCAAAAGCGGGTTCTTTGGCTTCAGCTTTTTTCGCTGCCTCGGGGTCGATGCGCGCTAACTCGGCAAACAAGACATCATTGTCGGGTTGGTCATCAATATCATGAATATCGATATATTGGATAACACCTTCTTTATCCAATATAAAAATGGCGCGTTCAGATTTTCCATCTGCTCGCAGTACGCCATACTTCTCCGCCACCTCGCCATGAGGCCAGAAATCACTCAGCAACGGATAGGATATTCCTTCTAAACTATCGGCCCAAGCTTTTAAGCAAGGAACATGGTCAACGCTGATGCCCAGAACCTGGACATTCAATTCCTTGAACCGAGCATATTCTGCCTGGTACGAAGGAATTTGGCTCGTTCAGACCGGTGTCCATGCCAACGGGAAAAACGCTATCACAACATTTTTGCCGCGCAAATCGCTCAGTCGCACATCTTTATCCAAATGGCTGCGCGCTTCAAAATAAGGTGCTTTGTCGCCAACTTTTAAGGTCATAGCTACTGACTCTCCTTTTGTTATCTGCACATATTATTCACATTCAAGAGAAAAAAGCAAGCCCTACTCATGAAGTCTATCGAATCTTTTACTTTTTATTAACAAGCCAATGTAGACAGTCCAAAGAATTCAAGCTAAGATACCAAAAAAATGGTTATGAGGTGAACCCATGCGTTACGGTTATTTTGATGATGCTCGCCGCGAATATGTCATCACGCAGCCCGACACACCCCTACCCTGGATCAACTACTTGGGCAGCCAGGATTACTTCGCTCTGATCTCCAACACAGCCGGGGGATATTCTTTTTATCGCGATGCCCGTCTGCGGCGCATCACCCGCTACCGCTACAATAATATCCCCACTGATTATGGCGGACGCTATATCTACATGCGGGATAATAAAACTGGCGATTTCTGGTCTCCAACCTGGCAGCCGGTTCAGAAAAAGTTGGACGAATACGAATGCCGTCAGGGATTGGGATACACTGTCATCTCATCACAGTGCCAACAAATGGATGCCAGCATTCGCTATTTTGTGCCCTTAGGAGAGAATCTAGAAATTTGGGATCTTACCATCTCAAATCAGAGAGAGCACTCGACCCAATTATCGCTCTTTTCCTTCATCGAATTCTGCTTGTGGGATGCCTGGGATGACCAGACCAATTTTCAACGCAATTTAAACACCGGGGAAGTTGAAGTCGACGCAGAAGCGGGGGTGATCTATCACAAAACAGAGTATCGCGAGCGCAGAAATCACTTCGCTTATTTCGCCTGCTCCGAACCCATCAGCGGGTTTGACACCCAGCGCGAAGCCTTCTTGGGGCCATATCGAGGATTTGCTTCTCCTGCAGTAGTTGAAACAGGGAAACCTAAGAACTCCATCGCCAACAGTTGGTCGCCAATCGGATCACATCAAGTTGATCTGGAACTTGATCCCAATGAGACGAAACGAATAATTTTCATTCTGGGTTATATTGAAAATCCCCCAGATGAAAAATTTGATCCGCCAGAGTCTCAAACAATCAATAAGTATTCTGTTCGTCCGATCGTTGAACAATATTTACAACCAGTGCAGGTGGATGCTGCTTTCGATGAATTAACTGCTTCCTGGGATGATCTGCTAAATTTCTACCAGGTAGAGAGTCCCAATGAGCACGTTGACCGTATGGTGGATATCTGGAACACCTATCAGTGCATGGTGACCTTCAACCTTTCGCGTTCAGCTTCATTCTTCGAGTCCGGCATTGGACGTGGGTTAGGGTTTCGCGACTCCAACCAGGATCTGTTGGGCTTTGTGCATATGGTGCCCGAACGCACCCGTGAACGCATCCTCGATCTGGCCGCCACCCAATTAGAGAACGGCGGCGCCTTTCATCAATACCAACCCCTGACCAAGCGTGGCAACGACGCCGTGGGAGGGGATTTCAACGATGACCCCCAATGGCTGGTTCTGGCTGTAGCGGCCTACCTGAAAGAGACCGGCGATTTCAGCATCCTCGACGCGCCTACGGCGTACGAAAATCAGCCCGGCAGCGAACAGCCCCTTTACGAGCATCTGCAGCGCGCACTGCAATATACTTTGGATCGTCTCGGCCCCCACGGACTCCCCCTGATTGGCCGCGCCGACTGGAACGATTGTCTGAACTTGAATACCTTCTCCAGCGAGCCGGGCGAATCCTTCCAAACCACGACCACCAAGGATGGAAAGAGGGCCGAGTCTGTCTTCATTGCCGGGCTGTTTACCCTGGTCGCCCAAGAGATGGCCGATATCGCCAGGGAGTATGGTCAGAGCGAAGATCAGGCGCGCTACCAAAATATTGCCAAGGAAATGAAAGCCACCACCCTGGCTCACGGTTGGGATGGGGAGTGGTTCCTGCGCGCTTATGACGATTTTGGAGATAAAGTCGGTTCTCATGAATGTGAGGAAGGTCAGATCTACATTGAGCCCCAGGGGATGTGCGTCATGGCTGGGATTGGGCTGGATAATGGCTTCGCCGCCCGGGCGCTGGATTCTGTTCGGGAACGGCTGGCAACCCCCCATGGGATCGTGCTCCACCAGCCGGCATACACGCGCTATCATCTCAATTTGGGCGAAATATCCACATATCCCCCAGGCTACAAAGAAAACGCTGGGATCTTTTGCCATAATAATCCCTGGGTGGCAATCGCCGAGACTCGCCTTGGGAATGGGGATCAAGCCCTGGATTATTACCTGCGCATCAATCCCTCTGCCCGGGAAGAAATCAGCGAAATCCATCGCTGTGAACCCTACATCTACGCCCAGATGATCGCCGGGCGTGACGCGCCGACTCATGGCGAGGCCAAAAATTCCTGGCTGACCGGCACTGCCGCCTGGAATTACGTCGCCATCACCCAATGGATCTTAGGGGTGCGTCCAACTTATGAAGGTTTGAAAATTGCCCCCGTGATCCCGAAAGATTGGGGCGGATTTACAGTTACTCGAGTTTTTCGCGGAATTGCTTATAACATAAATGTTAAACGGAAGGGCACTGGGAACGAAGTATCTCTCAAGATGAACGGTCAACCCATCCCTGGAGACGTTGTGCCCTTCCCTGAAACTGCGACAGAGGCTGTCACAGTCGAAGTCAGCTTAACATAGTTGCATATAATATTCCACCGCAGAGACGCAGTACCCCAAGGGCATGCTTCGCGAAGAGCGCTGAGACCGTATTGTAGAGAGGTTTGGGGATATTCAAAAATGATTCTCCCCATTATTGGATCTCCGCGAACTCCGCGTCTCTGCGGTGAGTTTTTAATAGGAAGGGCCATTGCCATTTAAAGGTATGCGCTCGATATCAAAGGGCGTGCGCTGATAGACATAATAATTCAACCAGTTTGAGAACAACAGATGAGCGTGACCCCTCCATTGAACCATGGGTGGTTGGGTGGGATCATCATCGGGGAAATAATTGCAAGGTGGTTCAATGGGAATTCCTTTTCCTATGTCGCGCTCGAATTCTAATTTCAATGTCAGGGGGTCATATTCAGAGTGCCCAGTAACATAGACTTGCCTGCGATCCTTAGAACAAAACAAATAAATCCCGGCATCATCAGATTCAGACAAGATATCCAAATCTGAGATTTTCTCGATATCGTCCCGGCGGATTTCGGTATAGCGAGAATGGGGTGCGTAGAACTGATCGTCAAAACCGCGCAGCAGCATGGTGTGTTTCCGCAATACCTGATGCTGAAATACGCCAAACACCTTTTTCGAGATCTCATATTTGGGAATGCCATAACGGTGATACAGTCCAGCCTGGGCGGCCCAGCAGATGTGCATAGTCGAAAAGACATTGGTTTCTGACCAATCAAAGAAGGTGCCCAATTCTTCCCAGTAATCCACATCTTCGAATTCGAGAAGTTCCACGGGCGCCCCAGTGACCACCAGCCCATCAAATTTCTCATTTTTGATCTCTTCGAAAGTGTGATAGTGCGCCAGCATGTGTTCGGCAGACGTATTCTTCGTTTGATGAGAGCATGTGTGCAACAGCGTGACTTCAATTTGCAAAGCCGTGTTGGACAACAAGCGCAGAATCTGAGTTTCCGTTTCAACCTTAGTTGGCATCAGATTCAAAATGGCGATCTTCAAGGCGCGGATATCCTGAGCCAGGGCGCGCCTTTCTTTCATTACAAAGATATTTTCGCCTTCCAGGGTGGCTTTCGCCGGTAGGGTTTGGGGGATAATTACGGGCATGATTTTTCCTCATAGAAATGCATAAGTGCGTAGCGGTTTGTGCTTTGAAATAAAATAAGCAAAATTTACCGCTACGCCTGAGCAGATTTCGGTTTGAGCTTGCGTTTTATTTCAAAAATCTTTCCGAAATCTGCTTAATGTATATTAACGACTATTTGTACACGGATAGAACGGAATCGCACGGATTTATTTTTTCCCGTGGCATCCGTGTTGATCCGTGTACAAATATTTTCGTCATAATTGAAGGCCGCATTATGAAAGTGCCTGATCCAAATCCCAGAGAATATCGTCGATATCTTCGATACCAACACTCAGGCGGATAAAATCGGGCGAGACTCCAGCACTGGCTAACTGCTCTTCAGAGAGCTGACTGTGGGTTGTGCTGGCCGGATGGATGGCTAAGCTGCGGCTGTCCCCAATGTTAGCCAGATGTGTGACCAACTTCAAGTTGTCGATGAAGCTCGCCCCAGCATCTTTGCCACCCTGAACGCCAAACCCCAGAATCCCCCCCGATCCTTTGGGAAGATATTTGCTGGCCTTTTCATGATCTGGGTGACTCTCCAACCCTGGATATGTCACCCAGTTAACTTGGGGATGCGCTTCGAGAAATTCTGCCACCCGCTGCGCATTTTGGACATGCCGATCCATACGCAGGCTGAGCGTCTCCAGGCCTTGAAGCAGCAACCAAGAATTGAAAGGAGCCTGGCAAGCGCCAATATCCCGTAGAACTTGTGCACGGGCTTTGGTAATGAAGGCTATTTCACCCAAATCCGCATACACCAACCCGTGATAACCCGGGTCGGGGTCGGTAAAGTTGGAAAAGCGCTCACTGGCCCTCCAATCAAATTTTCCGCTATCTACGATGACGCCGCCAATGGTAGTGCCATGCCCACAGATAAATTTGGTAGTGGAATGCACCACGATATCAGCCCCCCACTCAAAGGGCCGGCAGAGATAAGGCGTTGCGAAGGTATTATCGATCACCAAAGGGATGCCGTGTTCTCGAGCAATTGCTGATACTTCATCAAAAGGAAAAAGATTGATGCGCGGGTTGCCCAAAGTCTCTCCCCAGATCAGCTTTGTGTTGGGCTGGATCGCCCGGCGGAAGTTTTCGGGTTCTCCTGGGTCAACGAAAGTGGTTTCGATTCCGATACGTGGGAATGTATGGTGGAATTGACTGACTGTACCTCCATAGAGGGTAGAAGCTGAAACGATATGATCTCCTGCTTCACACAAGGTCAGCACAGCCATCGTTTGCGCGGCGTGCCCAGAACTGGCTGCCAAGGCACCAGAACCACCTTCGAGGTCAGCGATGCGCTGCTCAAAGACATCATTGGTGGGATTCATGATGCGGGTATAGATATTGCCCTTTTCTTCTAGCGAGAATAGTCGTGCCGCGTAATCCGTACTCTCGAAAACATACGATGCCGTCTGATATATGGGGGCTGCGCTGGCACCGGTGGTAGGGTCCGGTCCCTGACCGGCGTGCAACTGGCGGGTGGTGAAGCCAAACTGGTGATTAGTAGAATGCTCTGACATGATAAATATCTCCATAATGTGTCTGTTGGTTTTGATACCGCATTGAACAGGCTATGGTCCGGCTGCTCGAGCAGCCGTATGGCGAAAGGGCACAGCGGATCCTGCCCTTTCGCGCAAAGCGGCGGACAGCCATCTCGAAATTCACTTGGAATTTGCGGGAAGCTGTCCGCCGCCTTGAATTGTTGACCCTATGGGTTCACACGTTGAATACTACAGGTTCAACTCCTAGCCCAGGCGGTGAAAGCAGCCCCGCCCGGGGCATGACCATGCTAGAAAGATACATAGTAGAAAAAAAGCTCTTCTGTGACATTGCGCCAATCTTATGGGTACCATTCGTATTTGTCAAGGGATCAGATGTTTTATATAATATATTTTGTTCAATCAACCAATTAAGGAGGCTATAAAATGCACGAGAAAAGCATTGAATTGCTCAATAAAGCTGTCGCTGATGAGTTGTCAGCAGTACACCAATATATGTATTTCCACTTTCATTGCGAGGATCAAGGGTATGACCTATTAGCGGGATTGTTCATTCGTACTGCCATCGAAGAAATGGATCATATTGAACGCTGCGCCGAGAGGATCTTATTCCTTGGGGGCGAAGTGGAGATGGTCGCATCGATGGAAGTTCAGAAAATTCACGATATCGTTGAAATGCTGAAGCTCGCCAGAAAAATGGAAGAAGATAGTACCAAAGATTACAATATCTGGGCTAACGAAAGCTCTGCTAATGCCGACGCCGCTTCCCGAAAAGTTTTCGAGGGATTGGTTGATGATGAAGAGCGCCATTTCGACCAGTATGATACAGAGATGGAAAGCATAAATAAGTTCGGAGAACGATATTTAGCGCTGCAGTCCATGGAACGAAGCCGGAATATGGCTGCTGGAACTGGAGAAGAATAGCCCGGTTCTAGCTCTCAATTTACAAACGAAGCAGATCATCTACCAAATGATGATCTGCTTTTTTCTTTACCCGGTCAAAATATTGGCACACGCATACATTCATTTTTGAAATGGCCGAACACGCTACTACCCGCCTGATCAAGATGCTCAATGGCGAATATGATTTTGATATGAAATACAAAGATGGCGCCTTCACATCCAATGATCCCAAGGTGCGCGCCTACGCAGTACAGAAGATCATGAACGCCATTGATCTGTGTGTGGAACTGGGTGCCAAATTCTATGTTCTCTGGGGCGGTCGTGAAGGCACGAAAACCGATGCCGCCAAAGATCCCATCACCGCCATCAAACGTAGCCGTGAAGCGATGAACTTTCTGTGCGAATACGTGCTCTATCAGGGCTACGCCGCAGCCGATGGCAGCAGTCTCAAGTTCGCTTTGAAAGCCAAGCCCAATGAACCGCGCGGCGATATCTACAACAGCACCACCGGGCGCACCAGCCCCGGCCCAGAGAAGGAAGTGTACGTCAGAAATTATCCCGTCTATCGAAATTTATACCCAGCACTTAAACCCACATTCATTTCCCTCGCTGAGTAACCCTCGAACATTCTCCATCATGTGAGTTACAAAATACTATCATCTGATAGATTCCCCCCTTTAAGATATGTCAGGTTCTATGGGAATTACCGTGAGAGACCTCACATTTGGGGGGTAGAGGGCGTGCTCCGCACACCCCCTACCCCCAAATGTGGCCCCTTACCAAGGGCCCTTACCACGGCGATTCCTAAAAACCCATATGTCACTGTAATATCGTTACCAGTATTTATTGTATAATCAACGGGTTGGAAAAAGGAACAAATCAACTTTATAACTGAATTCTCACCTTATGAATCTCGAAGATTATCAAATAACAGTAGTGATTCCGGCCTATAATGTCGAACGGCAAGTAGATGCGATCATACGCTCACTGCCGGCATTCGTGAAACACGTTATTGTGGTTAATGATGCCAGTACTGATACGACAAGTCAGGTTATCGAGCGAGTTGCCAAAGATGATCCGAGGGTTATTCTGCTACAACACAAAACTAATCAGGGAGTTGGGGGCGCCATGGTATCGGGCTTCATAAAAGCCTTGGAATTATCATCACAGGTTATCGTAAAAATGGATGGCGATGGGCAGATGAGTGCCGAAGATTTACCCCTGCTCATTACACCACTTATTTCTGGTGATGCAGATTATACAAAAGGGAATCGCTTTCGAGATTTAAAAACTCTGAAAAATATGCCCATTGTCAGGTTATGGGGTAATACTGCGTTGTCATTTCTAGTCAAAGCAGCAACGGGTTATTGGGAATGCCTGGATCCCAGCAATGGATTTTTGGCAATTCGAGGAGATGTTCTCGAAAAAATAACGTTAGAGAAGATTCACCATTCCTATTTCTTTGAGATCTCAATGTTAAGCCAGTTATATATGATCGATGCCTATGTAATGGACATACCACTAAAAACTCGCTACGGTGATGAGAAATCGCATATGTCGATCATACAAATATTGAGCGAATATCCCGGACAATTAGGGAAAGTTTTGGTCAGACGCATACTGCTGAAGAAATTCCTATACGACTTCTCTATGGACTCGATCTATATATTGTTCGGACTGCCTATGGTCATTTTTGGTGGTGCTTTTGGTCTAGTAAACTGGATTCGATATCACCGAATTGGCGTAGGCGCACCCACAGGCACAATCATGATCGCAGTATTGATCTTGATTTTAGGTTTTCAAATGTTGTTCTCCGCTATCAATATTGATTTACAAAATGTACCCAAATCGCCAATCAATAAAGGCGAACAAGGAACATAAATTGCTTTAATTTGTAATGGTCAAGGGTAGATTGAACACAATTCTGATGCAACTTTCACCGCTGAGACGCGGAGTTCGCAGAGTTTTTCTCCTGTAAAATGCGAGAATCTCCGCGTTCTCTGCGACTCTGCGGTGTTCAGCCTTCTATTGACTAATACATAAATTGCTTTAATTCAAGACATTTTCACGATTTCCAGACTGCCTTACAAATCAAATATTCATGAATTTATTCCATTGGACCAAGGAAAAAATAGAACGACTTTCTACTATAGAGATATTGGTTATTCTGACCATTTTGATCGTTGGAACATATATTGCTCTGGTAACCCCCTTTGGGGCCGGATTTGACGAAGAAACTCATTTGGTGCGTATCTGGCAGATGTCTGCATTGAGTTTCATCCCCAATGAAAAGACGGGACAAGATCTTCCTTATCCGGCAATTTATCATGAACTTTCTTATCGGCGAAACGCGCTCATACGACCCGTTGATTTTGGATTTTGGGAATCTTACGGTAATCTTCCTTTAGATTCCCATGACTACGTTTATACAGAACTTCCCACCAGGTCGGTTTATTCGCCATTTTTGTTATTGCCCCATTCAATTTTGATGCGCTACATGGGTAGAGCTTGGGATATGCCTGCCATGGTGGTTTTTTATTCGGTCCGTTTGATAGGCGTGGTTTGTTTTGCTGCACTTATCTGGCTGTCCGTGCGCGTCATGCCTTTTGGTAAATGGGTGTTCGCTGTAACTGCCCTATCTCCCATCGTTTTGTTCCAGGCAGCGACTATCAACACAGATACACTATCTTTCGGTATTGGATTTCTATTTATTGCTGGATGCCTGTCCATTGCCATGAAGGAAGTATTTGGCTGGAGAGAATGGGGCGTCATCGTTTTTCTCTCAGCGCTGCTCTTCTCAACGAAATTAAACCTGACGTTTATGGGATTGCTACCCTTACTGATCCTGCCACCAAAGCGATTCCAAATGAAGAATGGTTTTATTTGGTTGATAGTAGCACTCCTGGTGCTTTGGCTGGTTGAAGTTCTGGGATGGGGTTTGATTGGATTTGCTCGCCTGGAGACGGCTCAAGCGATCGCTGACCCGATTGGTCAAGTTAAATTCATACTCTCACACCCCTTTCACTTTGCGAAAGTCATTGTTCAAGATATTTTCAAACATCGTCTTGATTATTATTTAGAATGGGTGGCAGTATATGGTTACAACTATTGGGATGTACCCGGAGCAACCTATTACCTATTTCCCGTGGCAGTGGTTTTATCATTATTTGCTGGTCAAAATCAGGTTGATCCTGACAAAAGGATTCGCATTGGTTTAGCCATAGTTTTTGTGACCAGCGCTATTGCAACGATTGCGGTCATGTATGTTACATATACTCCCGTTGGCAGCTCCTTTGTAGATGGTGTGCAAGGCAAATATTTCATACCCATTGCGACTCTGTTATTTCTTTCAATCGTTGGCTTACCTAAATCAAAAATTCGGATTCCACATTGGCTGGTCGCGGTAGTCACTATTTTAAGTTTATTCATATACCTGGGTGGGTTATTTCTCTCATATCATGTTTTATGCGGTAGTTCATATTACTCAACTGGCCTATGCTATCAACCGTATTATAAGAATTGGGCGCCAAATACGATTAATTCTGATCCGATCTCAACTGAATTTAGCCTAACACAAGAAATTGTTCCTGAATGCAATGGAATATCAACCTTACGCGTCTGGGCAAATCCAACTGGTGCTGCGCAGAGTACTTTTACTAAGTTTGTTCTCAGGGATACAGATGGCAATCACAATTTGGTTGAGGAACATATTGAAAATGATACGATTGCGTCAACCGGTTGGCTAACTTTTGACTTCCCGCCCGATTGGGACTCTCGTGGAAAAACTTATTTATTCACTATCTCAAATGGTGCTGACTCTGAAAACCTTGGGGTAGCGTTTTCATATTCTCAACCCGGAGAATATAAATTAGGCAAGTTGTTCGAGAATCAAGATTCCGTTAGCAACGATTTAGTATTTCAATATGGATGTATCTCCGGGTTGGAAAAACAAATTCGCGGTACAAATCCCTAACTCTGTAAAGAGCCAATCATACAAATACTAGGCAGTGTTGACGTTTCAGGCTTTGTCAGGCGTAAATGACAATTTTATGAAGCAACGTTTCCAGAGAGAAATCTCCAAATATCAACACGGCCTAGGCATTACCACCCTGAGAAGAAGCGACTTTTTTCAAACTTCTCCCCTTTTAATGTACAATGTGGATAGTCACCAAGCTTTAGTACCTTAACAGTGAAAAGTTTGCACAAAAAACAAGAAAATCAGACCTGATC
>JACKQG010000948.1_pt1 | contig 40878 bp, 37 predicted proteins | sample 8237621 | NCBI WGS metagenome assembly JACKQG01 (sample SAMN15677084, study PRJNA649215) | marine metagenome | biome: marine; feature: Black Sea; material: saline water; isolation source: suspended particulate matter (SPM) from the Black Sea western gyre | collected 2013-06-09/2013-06-10 | depth... | reverse complement strand
GAACCACGGGTCATTAATATTATCTGTTCTTGCACAGAGTCCTGCCATATCACCGTTTAGTGGCACCCACCGTAGTGTGTCGTTGTATCGGTCATATTGATACTTCCAACCACTATCCAAGAATGCATAAGAACTGCTCTTGTTAAGTTGGTTGTCACGATAATCTACTATATTTGAAACTTGTGTAGAAGTGGTTGTTTCTGTTACAACATCTGCATATTCTGGCGAAACGAATGCCACACAGTCTTTACGAGCATCTGCAATGTCAATAATTTCACCCGATAGTGAGTAATCCGCATCACCGGCAATAAGCAGTGAAATGTCTACTGTGTCTGGGTCCGAAAGTTCGTTATATGCAGTTAGTTTGTTTGTATTGGTTGAACTAGAACTGTATGCACCAGAAATACCATCGTGATATGCTCTAGTTGCAACATTAAATGTTTTCGCTGCATCTCCAAATGTGATTCCAGCGGCAGAGTTTCCTCCAACGGTTGGAACAACCGCCCCCGCAATATTAATATATTTAGAACCTTGATTGATTTTGGTAACATAATAGTTTGAGTTTCCATCACCATCTTTAGCATCAATTGCTTTAGAAACATTGTTGTATACTTCAAGAACATTTCCAGTTACGCCACTAAATTTACCATTTTCATCGATGACTATGACAGTAAATTGGTCCCCAGTTCCACCAACAAAATCTAGGTTTGTAGAGGTTGTAGTTCGTTCGACATATGAACGGTATGCAAATTCCCAGTGACCAGTGCCACCAGAACCAACTTCACTTGTGAGTGCAGGACTAAAACCTATAGTGGTGCCCTTGACGCTTGAGGTAACATCAGAAACAGTAAATGTTTTATTTACTCCACCTATTTTTAAAATATCACCAACAATTGCGGAAGTTACACCGTCCGAAGTATTTGCTGTATGACCCGCAAATATTTGCGTCGCGCCGGCGGCGGCAGTATCACCGGCATTAAAATCAGCACCACGAAGACCTTGAGTACCTCCTGTAGCGGCAAAGTCTGCGATTGCAACTCTTAGGCTATCTCCCTTGCTACCAGCATATTTTGCTATAAAATAGTTTCCAAGAAGACCGGACGCATACAAACCTGTATTTGCTGACTGGCCGTGTTCATAAATTGTTTGGTTTTTCACCAATGCACCACCAGAAGCACCAAAACCTGAGTTCTTCGCCGTACTGTTTGTGCATCGTACTACGGTGAGTGAACCACCATATCCAAGGAAGTTTGCCGCGGCAAGCCATCCTTTATAATTATCTGCGTCTGGTTTATCGAAAAGTTCAACTAAATCGTTTTCACTTGTTACAAGAACTCTTTGTTCGATTGGACCCCAATTAAATTGACCTGCGTATCCTGCGCGAGTTGTGGATACAGCGGGTACAATGTTTGTGAAGTCTTTTTCCGTGACTGTTACGCCGGGACTTACTCTAAATGCCATGTTAATTCTCCTTGAAGACTGTTATATCTAGTATATATCTATTACACCTTTATAAGTGTTTTCTGAAAATATATATCATTTTTGGGTATTTCATTTATATAGAAAATATACCATCCATTCCGTCATCGTCTACGGCCGACCACAATGTCCCATCCGAATCTACTTCATAATCATCACCCATACCATTATCTATAAAACCGAATGGTGTCATCTCCTCTTCAATTTGGTCCAATTTTTCCTTATACATCGATTTTCTAACATCCATGTTTAACAAATCTTTAAAATATTGCTGAGTTGTACACCACGCAAAAAGAACTAAAGACATGACCAAATCATCATTATGTCCATCATCCGCTTCAAATGAATTTCTTTTGGCAATAAATGAAATTAATTCATCGATAACCTTATAATCTTCTATTATTAGTTTATCTTCTTCGATGAGATTTTTTAAATTGGAACACCCTACTCTTTTTGTTGCCTGGGTGGTCCTCATACCCAATTGCGACCCACCAGCACCAAAACCACCATCAAGAGTTTGACCTTTTCTTCCTCGAACGGTAGTCATAAGTATATTTTCATACTCAAATTCACTGTGCAATAAATCTGCGACTTGGCCACCTATGTCGTTAATTTCTACCATACAATAGGCATTATTGTATTGTTTACACACAGAATTAACTACTGTGGGATATACCATAGGAGAAAGTTCATTATTTTGAAATGTTCCTATAATTTTGTATGGTGCATCGTCATGTGTAATATCTACCAGAACAAATGCATTATAATCTTTACCCGTTCCTCTGGCAACATCAACCCCCATAAAATAAATATGGTCTTTTTGTGGTTCTTCATATAAACATAAACCTTCATCATTTTGATGAATGGGAGTTTTATATGCCAACGATTTGAGTTTGGTAGAGGATATAAGAGTATTGGTCGAACCAATAAAATCACATTCAAATTCTACACGAAACTGTTCTTCACTTGTGTTCGCAATAGTTTCCTTTTTCCATTTAGCATCTCTGCCAGGAACTTGATTCCATAGAACTTCAATGGGGACATAACTGTTTCTTCCTTCTTCGGCATCAACCCACATACGGTAATACATGTTCAGCCCCTTTGGAGTAGAAACAATAAGAACTTTTGTAGTTTTACCTGATGAAATTGTAGGATATACTGAACTAAAGAATTCCTCGGCAACACCTTGTGGTACATATGCAAATTCGTCCATAAAAATCATATTGAATGAACCACCACGAACCGCACTAGATGATGTCGCAGATGCAAGAATCTTTGAACCGTTTTCTAATTCAACAGAGCCTTTGTTCCATTCCATGATTCCCTGTTGCATCCATATGGGCAAATGTTCATAGGCAAGTTTTAATCTACCAAGAAGTTCTCTTGCAGTCGCGAATTTATTTGCAAGGATAGCAACATTTACACTTTCGTTGAATAAAATGTAATGGAGAAGGTATGCAATAACAGTAGTTGATTTACCACTCTGTCTGGGGAGTTTGGCAATAACAAATCTGTTATCATGGATTTTTTGTACCATATCCTTTTGAAAATCGTATAAATCAAAAGGTACAAGACCTTCATCAACATTTACAATTTGAATATATTTTTCTATAAAGTATACAGGGTCCGAAGCACATTTCAAATATTCCTCTACTTGCTCTTTGGTAAAGTTTACAGATACATCAGATGCTTTTAAGTTTTTATTTCCAAGATATGAATTGTTGTTTTCATTTTTTCTAGGCATTATATTCTTCAGTCATATTTTCAATTTGTTTCACATTATTTTTTACTAATTTCTGCAATTCTGATGTAGAGCCTACAAAAATAGATTGGTTTGTTGTGTTATGTTGGTGTAGGTTGATTTCTTCTTTTTTAATATCTTTCATTTGTTTATGTAAACCAATTAAATCTTTATTTGCTTCGGAAACAGTTTTAATTAATTGAGAAACAACTTCATATGCTCTTGCAGTTTCTCCTTCCGATGCAACTTCTAATATACCATCAATAGCAACATTACCTTTATCGATTATATCTTTTAGGTTATCTCGAACATCGGTATAATCCTTTTCAAGATGAACCTGTTTGATGTTTGCCTTTTCTGGGTTTGGTGAACGAACAATTTCTTTATTTTCTATTGGGTTCATTACATCCACATCAATAATTTCATGTTCTATATTTAATGCATCACTAATTCTTTCATTCACTTTTTTCTTTTTCTTAGCCACTCGTCGCTCCTTTATGGAATTACCATTACATCATCATGTAAGTTTTGTAAATATTCTAGAATCCACGAATTTACATTAATGTCTGGATGAAATTCTCCACCATCAATCACATTCTGTAGTTCTTTTTTTGCCTTTTCAAGATATTTTACGGGAAGATAATATCCGTTTGCCTCACCATCGCCTTTACCCCAATTACCCAAAATTTGCATAATATGATGCCAATTATCAAGGTCGGCCTGTACGAATCCTTTTGCATACCACGGAACACCATCTTTTATAATATTGGTGATAGTTTCTTTTATTTGTGTGTTGAATTCAGTTCGCAGTTGCCCATAAGTGTCATTATAGGAGTATGGAACTTTTGAACCATCAGACATGACTTTAATAAACCGTCCATCTGAATTCATATGAGATTGCACATGAATAGGTGGAGCAGTCGGCGGGCCCAACGGTAGAGATTCTATTAAATGTTTAAATGTTTTCATCGTTTACCTTTCTTATGGGTTTGTATTATATGTATTGCCTGCATGGTCCATAGATGCACCATACACCCATTTAATATCATCGGAACTATAATCGTCTATTGCAGAGTTTGCTCCAGAAGGTCCTGTCGCATAAGTCTGTACAATAGACAATGCGCCAGTAGCACCAGAAACTCCACCACTTCCAGTAAATTCTTCAGTGTCCCAGAATGTAGTATTGACCGTTTTGATTATCTTAGATGTCTTAATAGGTCCATACACAAAAGATTTTGTTAAAAATTCAAAATCAAAATTGATATTCCTTCTTGAATCAAAGTCCCCTTCATAATCTTCTGTGATGGAAGTGGACTGTAATATAACAGGAACATCAACACTTTGATGTAAATCATTCATGTTAACGGTTACATTAAATTCAGGTGTGAAGTATGGCAGAATTTGTTCTACTATTTGAAGTCCATCATCCATATGACGAACAAAAGCAGACAATCTAAATGAGAAATTATAAGGCACTTCTGAATAATCAAACGAAGTAGAAGTAACACCACTGTCACTACTCAAAAATCTTTTATTCATTGTGTTTCTTTTTCTGCCAGAATCATAATCCATAGATGTTAATTCAAAACTCAAACGAGGTAATGTCATTGACACTTTAGGTCCACCAGAAATAGAACTGGATTCATAAATTCTTCTAATAAATTTTTCTTTTGGGCCATATGCAATAGGAACTCTAATTTTTTCCTTTGTACTTCCGTCTGCATTTTTTCTTGTAACATAAATGTCATTAAAAAGTGAACCAAAAGCAACCACTACATTTCTCACTGAATTATGATAGAATGTTGTAAACATCTACAAATTTCCTTCCGAAAATGGGTCAGTTTCACTAAAATCAAATATAGAATCTGCTCTCATTTCTAAATCATCCGAATCATCATATGCATCGGCAATAACAACAGTTCGTACCGATGGGTCTAATGTATTTCCTGCATAATAAAATGCACCAGAACTTGCACCAGTAAGACCACCAGTAACACTGGTTCCAACTGAAAATCCTGTTGCTCCAGAAGGACCTGCAACCGTAAGTAGTTTATACCCAGAACCAGAAGGTCCTGCTGTACCGGCAGTCGCCCAATTTAAGACAGTTGCATACCAACTTGCACTCACACCCTCTGGTCCAAACCCAGCAGTTCCTTGATAAACATATTCACCTACACTATAATCCGCGGAAAATCCGCCAGTAACATAAACATTGAATGCAACATTCTCTGCAATATCTTCAATCTTATCGATGTCTGTAAATCCAGTATTAAAATCTTCTTCGCTGTATTCAAAGAGTTCACAAGAAAGTTTATATGTGTATAGTTTACCTAATTGATAGAATGGATTTTCGTGTTCGACAAATTTAATTTCAAACAAACCTTTTGTTAATGGAAGATAAACCAAATCACCTTCTCTTGGTCTGTTTATTGCACTATCGTGAGATAACACCCTCTCGAATACTTTTTTAGATACAACAAAATCTACGGTATCTTTTATTTGAATACCAAATTTAGAAGCAAAATCTCCCTCGCCTTCAAAACCATCAACACTCGAAATATACATTTCAATATTGATACCCTGTTTAAAATTAGAGATGGTATCTTCACCAAACAAAAAATCACGATTGACAAGTGTTCTAGGAATATAAATGACATCATGACCATACATCCGAATTGCTTCGATTGTAATGTCCTCTACCAGAGTTTGTTCTGATTTAACTTGATGTCTAAAAAATTTATTAGTTGCCATTTATTACCCTACAATAAAATCTGGCGGAAGTTCGTACATCAGTTGCACATTTTCTTCTATTTTTTCAATTTCAGTTTGCGCCTGTTCCATTATTTCTCTTCCGTTGAATTGTACACCTCCGGGAAGTTGGATACCGTCAAATTTAGATAGATTAGAACCCCATTGCTTTTTAAACAAAGCAGTTACATAATTTTTAAGCATTCTGTCTTTATAGATTTCCGTATATGTTTCTGGGTCTAATATAAGATACCCCTCTGCAATAATATAATCACCAACGGAAAATTCTTCACTCCAATCCGTATCAATTTTTAATTGATTGGTAACTCTACTAAATCTAATAGACTTTTCGGGAGAAAGAATATCCTGAATCATTGAAAGGTGGCGTTTTGTTATATCATATTGAACCATAGACATATTTGGATTTCTCAACCCATAAAAATCATTTAATGCCATTTGATAGCGAACATCAAATAAATTTACAGTACCTTCACTTAATTGAAATATTTTTGTTATAGAGATAATATTCTCTGAAATTGTAAAATACTCATTATCAATGTCATCTTGCGTAATTTGAAGTTTAAGATAAGTCCTTTCCACACCATCAAAATGATATTCTGCAAAGAATTGTAGTGCATCGTCAATTCTATCTTCTAATTGCGAATCATCAACATTTATTTCAATTACAGGCGCACCTAATCGCCTAAGTGCGAATTCTTTAAGTGTTGCTCTCGATGTTGGTTGTGCCATGTATCAGTTTCCTCTATAATTTTTCTCTTCTTTTTATATGTATAACTACGACAACACTGCCTAGGTTTTGTTTTACCTTTTGGACGACTAAATCTATTTTTAGATATTTTATTTTCTCCTATATTTGGATTTTTTTATCTAATTCGAATTGTTCTTTCAGGTACAACAAATCCTTTAAAGAATCTATGTACATATCTCCCTCTTTCCACGGAAAATTTCCCCCTATTTGGTTCTTTCCTGTGGAAAAATAATGTTTTTTATCTTGAATATAATACCTTGCAATACAATCATTCGGTAATTTATAATCTGGGTCGAAGGTAGTAAAGACTTCCAAATCAAATGTGTGTCCGTTTATGTCTATTGTGTCGTTTGTTCTGTGTATAAAATAACTCATTATCTCTTCGATGCTGGTCTAAAAGACATACCGCCTTCCCCAACCCAATATGTGCTAGTGTCATCGGGGTTATTGTCATGTGTAAAAGGATAACTGGAATCGAAGGTATAGTGCTGAAGCACATCGAATTTATTATCTCCGCCATTATCCTTTAAAACCCATAAACCTTCTCTGTCTGCATTGTAAGTCCCCACATTCGTCCCCACGATCTTTTTGTGGTTTCTATTAACCATGAGCCATAATGAATCCTTGCCGTGTACGATTTGTCCGTATATATCAAAACAACCACCATCGGCTTCTAAGAAATTCTTTAAATTAAAATCCCAACCAAGTCCAGGATTATCCATAGCATTTGAATCTGATAACCCATTGTTAAAATGCATAACCGTTCTGTTGTTGATACCGCCACTTAATGGAGAAGATATTCGCATTATACTATGGCGAACATAATTTCCAGCACTGTTAAAAATTGAATCATTTGACCCATAAGTATGGTCAGTTTCCATTATATTATCACCACCCACTGTATTAGCAAAATAAAACAAAGCATTACCATAATAAAGGTTTCCTTTTGAATCCAAAGAACACCACCCCTCGAACGAATCTAATTGGTTACTACCGTTACCAATTTGTTTTACCAAATCCCATGCAGAAGTTGTTGAGGATTCTCCGCCTCCCACATCAGCACCTTCTTTAAAGGAATCTGAATCTTCATAATAATTATTATTAATTTTCTCGTCATCTGTGTCTAACTTGAGAATTTGATTTTTTGGATCTCCTCCAAGGTCTGGGTCAACATCAGCAGCAGCCCAACCATAAGGACCGTTGTATGGCCAACAAGCAGTTAAAGCAATAACACTTCCATTTTTTCTTACAGTATCATAATATTCGGATTCTGGAGCAACATAAGAAAGCCCAGCAAGTTTACCAGGCCAATTATTTTCAGTTCCACCACTAACATCTGGGTCTGTCTGTCCCGATTTTATAAGTTTTCTGTTCCATATCTTAGTAGTTACAGAAGTCCCATTAGAATTTAATTTGTTTGCCCAAATGTATGTCCAAAGCGGTTGAGCGTAAGTAAATTCACTACTTCTATAATGCTGACCACAGAGAAAAACATCCCTAGAAATAAATGTAAAACCGGGATAAAAGTTTTTTAGGTCAGCAGTATATGTACTCGTTAAATCACTAACTAGAGAAAACCCTATAGTACCATCGTGATTACCTTGACCGTTTTTATTAAATATGACTTTATAAAGTCTGGCAGATTCTATAGGATTAGCATATGCATCAGTCAATCCCTGATATACAGCACCATGCCAAACATAAAGTTCGGGGTCACCAGAACTATCCACGACCCAACCATATGGGTCTTGCATCATTGTTCCAATACCAACCATTAACTAAAGTCCTCGGCCCATGTACATAAGAAGTTTGTACCAGACATACACACCATCGAAACTACAACTGTACTGCTTGCTCTTATTAAGTTCGGTTTAATTCCATTTGCAAATTTATAATGACCGCTAAAAGAATTAATTGTACGGTTATCAGAACTACTACTATTTTCCAATACCAAAGTATACATCGCACCTGCCTTTTCATTGGACGGAGTGGCTACAGTAACACTACCCGAACTCTTCTTCCAATAAGAAACATTTCCGTTATTAAAATTTGGAGTAAATGTTGTACCAGTTTGGATTGTTGGAAGTGTGGTGTATATTTGTCCTGCGGATTTAATATTGTAATTCGCATCAATATCACCATCGCAAGAAATACCACCGGCCGCATCTAGTTTATAATAAACTTTAAATCCGTTTGCATTCGGGTCGGCCGAAGACCAACAAGTTGCAATTTGAGTCCCGTTGTTCGTTTCAAAATCTAAATATTTTCCAGTACCACTTGTTCTGATTATACCTCTGCTACTTGCACCAATTATTTCTGCTGTAGCACCACTAGTGCGTTGGAATTTTCCTCTAACATTCGTCGATTTTGCAACATGTATCTCAGTGCCGGGACTGTTCGTACCAACACCAATTCTTGTATTTGTAGTATCAATCACAAACCCTGCTTCAAAAGCACTTCCATCTGTACCCGGATATGAATTGAATATTTTTAGATTCTTATATTTACTGGCATCCGAATCCCATACAAGAGTATCACCGTCTGATTTAGTACCAGTATCATGGTCAGTTAAACCATCATCTTCAATATTGAAAGTTACATCACCAATTAGTGCGGCTTTAGCGGTTGATGCGATTCTAGTGATATAGTGTGTTGCAACATATGGTTGTCGAAGGTTTGCATTTGTAGCAGTTCCAACATACGCGTATACGCCACTGCCACCATCACTAATCTGTAATATGTCTGCATCTTCTGCACCACCCATTTGTCCTGCGGTATATCCATCGAATGTGCCATGTGCATCACCAGCACCCATTGTTACTCTTGCTCGCATATCTGGCGTCTTAGATGCCGTTATTGTTCTAGAACTTACGACATATGCAGTATTACCGTTTGTCAACTCACTAGTATCAAAAACAAGTCCGTGAGGATAGCCAGTATTATCACCAGAAGTTTCTCCTCTATGCGCGGTAAATCCTGTAGTAACATCTGGGTCAAGAACAACAGTTGCAGAACCACCTGCACCTGATGCAGTTTCTGTATAAGAAATAACACTAGCATCTACTTGGGTACTGGGTATACCCAGAACTTGCGATGCAGTCGCGCCTTCATCCATAAGTTGTCCAGTGGATGCATGTGCCGTGTCGCCCTGTGTATTAACTACAAGTGTCACTTCATATCCAAATTTTGTTCCTACTGTAGTATAATATTCTGGGTATGTTGTAGTGTCTACCGTACCACCATCACACAATTGCCATCCAGATGGAATATTATATGTTTCTCCACCCCAAGGAATAATTTCTCCAACAGGATGAACACTTGCAAGACTTACTGTGTTTTCACCACCAATAACTGTACCAACAAAGTTAGTTACAAGACCGATATCATCATTAGCACCACTCACCAATGTTATAATTGGTTTAACAACATTTCCGCCACTAGTAGGCGCGTAAGGAGTCAGTCCACCAGAAACGCCTGGGTCTAAGAACCAAACATCTGAAAGGGTAAGAGGTCCACCAACATCAGAGCCAAAGTTTGAAGTGTCAATTTCACCTTGATAGACGATTGTAAATTCGTTTGCTGATACACTTTCGACAACCCCGACAACTTCTGCATTGACAGTGCTGTCTGCTGTTGCTAATTGAAAATCGCCAGTATTTCCTAAAGCATTCTGAACATATCTAAGAACACTCCCCGCGGAAAAACCATGACCTATTTGAGTTTTGGTCGCGCGGGTAGATTTACCATCAGAACCAATACCCGTAGTTAAATTAAATGCTGAACCTGCCATTTATATCTCCATTATCCTCCACCATCGTGGATTGTTCCGTGTATGAAAGCGGGGTTAAGTCGAGAACCATCCGAACCGTTTTCAATTTGAATTTGAATATTAGTAATTCCTCTTGCTGATATATTTACAATTGCACCTTCGTTAATTTCTGTTTGGAAAAACGCCGCGCATGCACTGTTTCCCAATCCATGTTCAATTGTATATTCTCCTTGACCGGTATATGTTGCTGTTATACCACTTCCAAGAAGAGTATCCACAGTCATTTGAGTCACGCCCTCCCCGGCTGTTCCCGTAAATGTAAAACAATGCCTTGGACCTACACCAATATATGCTCTCGAACTTTGATTTGCACTACCCATTTATGATACATCCTTTGCTAATATTACATTTAATCCTAAATCTGCACTACCGCCTGCTGTTGCAACCGTACAAACTTCAACATTATTATCTGTTGTTGCACCAATAACCGCAACACCCGCAGTTCCAAAACAAGATGCTACGACAGAATAATTTGGCGTTCCAAAGTTATGAGTGATTTGATATCTGCCGGTTGCCATCTTATCACATGTCAATCCACTAGATGCAGAAATTAATTGTCCACCCGTACTAATATTAATTCTTCTCATTGTTGGCGCGTTAGAATCTGATTCCGCGGCAATCTTTGCACCGACATATTGCAATACAAAACCTGATGTAGCCCCCATTCCAAGCACCATTGGTTTTCTAATTTTTCCTGCTTGGGTATTTTCAACTGAGGTCAACATACCACTTGAAGTTCCTGCCGCCAAGAAATATATTCCTCCGGGTAAGAGGGTAGAACCAGCCGCGGCAGACGCCAATCCAAACGCCGCGGCGAAATCACCATGAATTTCACCTTGTGTGGTGACCACAAACTGACTTGTATTTAAAACTTCTGAAACTATACCAAATACTTCTGCTTCTTCTTTACTGTTTGCAACTGCCAGTGTCCATCCAACAGAACCTGTACCAAGTCTAACAGAATGACCAAAAGTAAGTCCATGACTCGATTGTGTAACAAGTTTCTTGTTTACACCATCATAAATTCTAACCATTCCATTTTCATCAAGGTGTATTCCGTGTGTTGTACCAGTTCCGCCTGTCCCCATATGGGCAATTTTCATAGAGTCTGATATGTATGGTCCTTGTCCCGAACTTGGACCACTCGCAGTTGTTAGCATAAGACCAGAACCATCTGGTTTAATTGTGCTTGTGCCACTCTTAAATCTTAAAGTATTATCTACAGATAAAAGTCCGACCCCACCAGTTAATGCAATGTAATTATTACTAAACCATGCGCCAGATGCACCAATTCCTGTAGTGGGATATACAGCACCAGACCCAAAAGATAAACCTTTCCACATCCATTCAACTGTTGCACCCACGCCACCACTGTCTAGTTTTCTTGGTATAAGTATCCCAGCCCCACCACACCTACCGATAGCAGAATCCGCTGTTCCAGAATCGTCTTCACCAACCGCACCAAGAACAAGATTATAATCATCTACGGTAAGTTCAACAGAATTAATTTTTGTAATTGTTCCGTTAAATCTAACATCTCCCAAGAATGTAATTCCTTGGGGAATCTCGTTGGAAATGGCAAGGTCTACTTGTCCGTTAGTATTTGTGTATGCACTAATTCCTTGATTTGCCGCTGCCGTTACTGTATATGCACTGATTAAATTTAATTTTGCAATGACAGATGTGTTTGTGACATTCAACCATTCGTAAAAGGTATCGCCCAAAACGAGGTCGGGAATCGAATAAGCATTATGTGTAATATTATGGGACATTATTTAATTCTCTTTACTATTTGTTCTAACATCGTTTTTATCGTTCCAAGTTCATCTTTAATATTATTAATCTCTAGTTCATGATTTTCAATTTGATTTGTTTTATTTTTTCTCTTTTTCCATGCTTCTAATGCTTCTCTATCTGTATTTAGTATTGCTTTAGAATGAGAATCTCTAACAAGGCCTTCGTGATTATTTATAATGATAAAATCTGACATAATTAACTCGCGAGTGCAATCGCTCTAAAGTCTCGAATAGATGGAACTTTAGTAGAAGAACTACTATACATACAAATCTTTATGGCAAAAGTTTTTATAGGCTTATCAAAGTTTGTTGATAGCGAGAATGTAACATCACTAAAATCATAATCATTACTCGCATCTGCAATTGTTGCAGAAGTCATTTTTGTCCATGTTATTTCTTCAAATGGTGTTTCATCTTCATCACCAAGAGGTTTAATAAATACCTGAACCGCTGCTTCAGCAGGCTTATTAACTCCCATTATAACTTTGAAGTTATTAGATTCAAAACCGTCTGCAAGTGTAACTCGTCTAGTAATATACCTTCCCGAAGCACCAACAGTTAAAACTTCATTTCCTGGTGGTACTGCATTTCCATCTCCATAAAGACTCGCATCAGATGAATGTGCATTGGCATCCAATTCTCCATTACTGGTCGTATCTGTACTGTTATTTACTTGATTGTTTATAGTTATTAAATCAAATCTTTTTGTATCAATTACAGGAGATACAAACGAATCTGTTGTAGACATAGAAGTGTCCAACTTAAAATCCGTATTTGTTGATAAGGTTTGTGGATTTTCTAAGTAAATATTTTCATTTGCGATGGTACTCACATCTGATATATTCCCCAAATCAAAATCATATAAAACTGAGGTGTTTCTTGGTAAAAGTTCCCCAGAATTAATTTTTAAAACATCAACAGTTTGTGACTCAAAATCGTCAGAACCAATTTCAAACGAAGTAGTTCCTGGACCTGCAATGAAGTCACATACATTAATTCTAAACTTCAAACTCTTGTTGGTGTTTGCCACAGCAAGACCAGTATTTTGAGGAGTAAACAATGTTCCAGAATATGGTTGTTCTGTAATTAAACCCCCAGAATTTAGTTGTGTTTCTCCTAACTGTGCAGTGTATAATTTATAAGAATCACTGGTCGTTTTCAAACATATTGAATATTCACCGGGGGTAATATGAACTGGACTACTAAAAGTAAATCTTGTGTATTGGTCTTCTGATGGGTAATCACTTTTCACTTCACTTTCGTTTGGTACTAAGGTAACACTTGAGAAAGGTAATATTTTTGAAAGGTGTGGATAACCACCAACAGTTGGTCGAATTTCCAATGTAATCGGAACGGTGGAATCTATATTTTGGAAAAATAAATCAACACTATGCATAAACACACCACTTTGATAATCATTTCTATTTTGTGTAAATGATTGAGATAATGGGTCAATCCATAAATTGTTACCACTTGTATTGATATATTGTTCTCGGTCAAATGCGTCTTTAACAATCGCATTATCGTTGACAACCTGCCTTTTACTTACAATAGGTCTGGTAGATATTAAATCACCATCTCTTTGTTGTACATTTCCGAGTCCATAATAAATCGCATCCGCGGCAGTTGTTGTATCGGTGAGTGTATCGTTTGCATTATCGGTCAGTCTGAACAATTTTTCCCCTGCGCGGTATGTTGTTGCAGGAATTGAGAAGAACATATCTGATATTCTACCTTGATTGTCCGTATAAATGTCGCCACCCGATACACCCCCACCAGTGGGGCCACAGTATTGAGAAACATTATCACCATCGAAGTGTGGAAATACTTTAGTGTTTGGTTTTAATCCATAAGCACTCAGTGTTATTGTTTTTGATTCTATGTAAGGAACAACACTAACATCTACCAATTTATTGTTTATAATTTTTTCAAGTCGTTCTGGTAACTTCCTTACACGAATGCCAATTCTACCTTCATTATTTTTAATAGTTTCTGTAGAACGGATTTCTGGAGAATCTGCAACTTTAAATCTACTATTGGTTACGCTTCCTGTAGAACCTGTACTGAATTCGTTTAGATAATCTTTACCCCTATTACCATAAATATCACTTAGTGTTATAGTTCTTCCAGACCAAATAGATTCCCAATCATTCCACTGAGTACCATATCCATATCCTTGATTTTCGTTGTTAGTCTTCCACCTATCATTTTCCCCTTGTGTGTTTATTTTTACAAGAGGTTCGCCTGATTGGTCATACCAACCACCAAATGGGTCGTTAATCTGTATATGTCCCATCCAGTTTGGAATATTAAAAGGGTTTACTTGTACCGTTCCACTAGCAAGTGGTTGCCAGAGAAATTGATTATATACCGAATAGTCCAGTGTCGCAACCCCATCAGAAGAAAATGTTATGCCACCATTATTTGTCCCAGATTTTTCCGACATAGAAATCGACTTACTCAAAAACGGAGGTCGAAGATGACCATTTTCAGAATCTATAGAACACATATAATCTGGATTTAAAACATCTCCAATAGCATGTCCTCGGAATGGGTCTACTAAAATACCATTTTTGAAAATATCATTTCCGTTTGCATCAGTAATTGACCTTGATTCTGTTTGTTGTTCCAGTAATGATAGGCTTGTATAATATTCTAGATTTTCTACTCTCTTTTCAATCGCACCAATATCACGCATAGTGTATCGTTTGTTTTCAATATATTTACTTGTTATGTCGTTGATATTAAATGTGTATGCAGGAACAGTCAAAATATATAAAGTCATCGCATCTTCACGGTCTGGAGGTGTTTGGGGATTGGTAGAAGGAATACCTCTAATAACATCAAACTCTCTTTCTTTTGTTAAGATAATCTTGTCTATTCTAGAGAGGTAATGTTTGAATGTTGTTCTAAAATCTTCATTATTTCTTGGAGATAGTCCTAATGGATTTATATTATCCCCAGTTTCCATAGTAGCACGAAAATCTATACAGTTTCTAAGAGAAAAACTCTTACCCGTAGTTGGACTTGTATATACTGGAATGTTGTCGTAATCAAATCCAGAACTATTGTGAGTATAAGAATCTACTATAAATGGCCCACGACCAGAACTGTGTTCAAATCTACTGTAATTTACAGTCAAATTAACATCGCCAGTAATAACACCGGCACCCGTTCCAAGTGATGGGTTTAGATATAATCTACCAAAATCATAATAATTATCTTTTTGACCATTATCCAATAAGAATATTTCTTTACAATCACTTCCTGTAAGTCCGTATCTAGTCTTTACAACTTGGTCTGTACTATTATCAGTAACAGAAAGAACATCGTAAATATCGTGATGGTCTAGTTTGAGGTAATATGAGCCGGTTGAACCAGAAAGACCGGAGCCAGAAGTATTGTGAATATGGGCAGTAGTACATCCTGTTTCGCCAGTGGCAATCCCTTCTACAAATGTTTTCTTTCTGGTTAGAGGACCAGAGGCAACATCCATCACAGCAAGTAATGTATAATCACCAACAGGAAGTTGTTTACTCTCATCTGTTGCATGACCAATGAGCAAACTCTTTGCACCGTCAGAACCAAGAAGGAATTGAATTTGATTAGTATCCATCCTCTCGCCGGTCATGCCCTTCATGCCTGTTGCACCACCTGCGACCAATAGATAAAATTCTTGTTTTTCCCCGTTTTGTATTGGAGTTTGTTCGTTTGAACTATAGGGACCTGCGAATGATAGTTTATCATCTCCCGAAGAAATATTTTTAACCGTACTAACAGAACTTTGGGTGAAGGTAAATCCTTTATTAATTCTATAAGTAAGGTCATCAACACTTTTAATTGCATTTCCTATTGGAACTTTAAATATTGCTGTATTGTTGTTTGGTTCATTTAAAATAATTCCACCAGTGATTCCACCAGGACTTCCTGTTCCGCCAGATGCGGCAACAAAACCTGCGGTCATAGAACCCGCTCCGAGAGAAGTAGTACCACCAAACGAATTAATATGACCAAATGCTGTGATACCACCAAGATTAATATCAAACAAATACATTTTATATGATTGGGTGTATGAAGTTAATCCACTTGAATCGTTGTTTGGAGTTATTGCTCTTACTCTTGCAGTTCCTGTCCCACCAGTTCCTTGAAGCAATATTTTTGGATGGCCGGTTACAATATCAAACCCACCAGTTAATGCACCAGCGGTGCCTGCGCCAGCATCTCCAGGAATTCCACTTCTAACTTTTACATACTGTCCAAACTTTACATTTGTTGTTGGTTGAGATGTGACCGTTTCGTAATTTCTTGCTTTGTCTACAAGAACATATTGAGTACCCAAAGTTTCAAATTCATATCCAAACACATATGCTTTACCAGATTGTAAACCACAAGCAGCCAAAGTAGAACCACCGCCTTCTGCTTCAGAGTAAGGTCCACCTAAAGAAGAAAGTGATTCTCTTAAATCGATTTCAAAAGGCCTTACTGTATAAGAACCAGATTCGTCATATGTCCTTCTCGCGAGAGTTTTTTCAATTTCTGAATATGATGTATAATTCTTTTTGATTGTAGTTTTACCATCAATGAATCTGACCAATTCCACAAAGTTTTTATCAGAAAATTCACCCGAACCGGCAGTTGAATGGTTCTCGAAATTTTTAAACGACAAAGTTAAATCAATTTTAAATCTATCGGCACCCGGAGCATTATAATTATATGAGCCCGAAGCAGGGTCTCTCAATGTATAATCTTCAGTATAATTAATAATTTGTTTATCAGCAGAAAATCCTACTCTGCTTGTTGGGTCTGAAAAATCTCTAATAGTTGACGATGCGCCAGTAGTTCCATACGGAGATACGGATTGTGTATCCGACTTTATAAAATATCCATCATAAAAATATACACCATTTTGAACAGTTGTTACTTTTGCTATACCAGTTACACCACTAACAACAGTAGCATCGGTCACATCTTGACCATCAGATATAGCAATCGTTGCTTTATATGTGTTACTGCCGCATACACCGCTTATGTTTTCACCTTCAGTAAATTGTGAACCATAAACACCACCAGAACCACCATTCAAATATTGTAGACAAAGGACATAATAATCATCATCTGTAGTAGAATCTGCACTTATACCATGTATAACTTTTGCTTTTCTAAAATCACCATCGGCATTGGTGGACACTTCCACACCTAAAAAATTTGCAACATCAACAGTTGCTCCCGCGTAATCGGTTTTATTAATTCTTATAAATGTGGTATCTTGATTACTAATCTCACCGCCCAGAATTCTAGAACCATCATTAAACATATGGTCACCAAAATTCTTCATTTGGTTTTGAACTATAGTTTGTAATTGAGTAAGTTCTCTCGCCTGAACGGCATAACCAGGACGAAATAACATACGAAGAAATTTCTTATCTTCGTTAAAATCGTCATAATAAGGTTCTATATTAAATAATGTTGCGTCATATACCATTTATGTTAAACTCCTGATATTATACTCTAACTGCATTCGTCAAATCCAAGCATAATTTTAACCTCTTCGTCTTGTTCGTAATTTTTAGTGATACTATTTATATTCTGTATATATAATACTTGTCCTGACCCTATATTTAAATCTGGATTATCTATAGAGACAATAGTATGGTTTGGTATAGAACCTCCAGTTGAAGTGGAAAATCCACCAGTTGCAAAATTACCTCTAACTTCATTTAGGTGTAATTCTCCACTAGCACCAGCAGATTTCGACCATTTTACAATTTTTCCAGTTTTCATGATTCCTGTTATAGAATCTTTTTGATAAAATAAACTATCTGCATCATAGGAACTATCAGTCAATGCACTGCCAGAATCTTCGATTATAAATTTATGGGTAAGTCTATATGATTTTTCTAATATTTCTTCATCTTGAACATCTTTAAGTTTATCTGCTCTTGCTAGATTTTGTTGAGAGCCTTGTGTGGTGAATTCAAAAGTTATACCTTGTGTAGAACTAAAATGTTTAAGCAATTCCCCCATACGCCTTTCAACTGCATCGAACGAACCTTCCCAATAAAGACCACTTGAAAATCCAGCAGAATTTCCTGTGTAATATTCTTCAATAGTTGTTCCAGTAGATAAGAATAAGTTGCTAGTAACATCTACAATCAATTCATAAGGTCCGCCGATAGGTCCACTCCAATCAACCACAGTTCCAACAGCAGTCGCGCCGCTTGCTCCTTCTAATCCGTTGTGTTGTTTTACTGTTCTGCTAATGTTGAACGCGCCAGTGGACCCTGATGCATCTGATTTAAAAACAATCCTTGCGTGACTCGATGCAGGATTGTCCAATTCAAATCTTCCTTGTACATTTGAAAGTTCTAATACTCCTTGAGTGCCTTCCCATGTCCAATTTTGGATTTTTGCAGTAGCATTTGACCGTTCTCCTATAATACTATCTCCAGTTGCACCCGATGTAGATAAAAATGTTTGGTCATTAAATCCTGTTGTGGAAAAATATGGTTCTACAACAGTCATTTGTTTTCTTTTTACCAATTCATATCCTGCTGTCCATCCATCATAAGTCCCACCACGAATAGTAGGATTTTTTAAAATTGAAACTTGTCGGAAATCTTGAGCAACTACAAAATTACTATCATCGCCTTTTATTGTGGCTCTAATCATTATTTTATCACTATGTAAATCATTCAAAGCATTTTTAGAATGACCGCCGGGTGGAGAAATTATTGGACTTAATGTAGGACCTGCTAAAGTTTTCCCACTAATAAGAGATTCTCCCAGTGTTCCGCCCGACACACCCAATGGTAATAATCTAGGCACACATACAGTATACTTTTTGCCGTTGTTTATTACTTGTACACCCGTAATTTGCTTATTTGAATCCATAGTAGCAATCGCTTCGGCACTTACTCCATCACCATCGAATACGATATCGGGCATAATTCTATATCTTGTTCCTTCAACTTCGCCCTGGGTAGATTCCACATTTTCAAGAAGTGGAACATCAAAATATGCCATTCTATCCCCACCATCATAATCTGTTATAATTCTTCTTTGACCAACACCAGCATTGGCAGAAAAATAGATAGCATATCCGTTATAATAATCATCGTCATTATTATCGGTAGATGCTAAATATACCGCAGTAGCACCAGCGCCAGAGTTTTGTTGTAACACTGGCAAATCTAATGGGTCTGTGGACCTCTCCCATATTGCGTTAGATAATATTGATGAAACAGAAGTGAAATCTATATGTTCGATGGCGCCATTCACTGATGCCTGTTGAGCATCCCATTGATTTTTTGTAGCGTCTATATTGTCATCTATAACATATTGAATTGGAATATAATCGTCTGTAATAAAATTCCTAGAATCTTCCGTAACTTTATATACAAATTTCCATTTATATCCATCCTGAAGTGTTACTGTTTGGGGTATTGTATGAGTGGGTTCATACTTTGATTTTGCATCACCATTATTACTCATACATTTATAGACATTTCCGTTTATTGTGTATATGAAGTGTTGTTTTGGTGTGGTGTCGAAAAGATTTTCGGTATGGTTATATTCGTCATATACAGTATCATAGGTCCAATTATATCTTCGAATCATGTGGTAGATGTTCCTAGAAGAAATTCTTTTTGCACCAATTCCATCTCTCCATGCTTGGAATGCTTTTTCCACGCTATCAACATTTACCGCAGGATATGAATCACCAGTAGTACCATATCCACCAGATTCATCGTATCCAACAGTTATACCCCACGAATCAACCTTTCCTAATACTATAAAATATTGGTCATCGGAATCATTACTAAAGTTATTGTAGAGGTCTTTAGCGAATGTAGTTTGTAGTTCTTTTCTCAATGCATCAGATGCCATTTCTATCTCCTATTAGGTGTATCCACCAACAACACCGGTCTCTGTATCTCCACTATGGTACTGCCACGAAGCAGGTAATCTCACAACCGTTTCAAGTCCGAGCATTTTTACTGGTTGGGAAATTGTTTCTCCCGCATTGTCAGTCCCAACCAAACCAACTCCACCAGTAACAAAGGTGTATATTACAGAATTGTTTCCTGTATGGTTATCAATTTCAACCACATCTCCCGTACCAAAACTCTCATCACTAGTCACATAAACCTTCAGTGTATTCATTGTTGCTCCCGATGTTCCGGGAATCCAATCTTTTACTATTCCTTGTGCTGAAACACCATCTCCAATAGTTTGTTGTACAACATTTCCAATCGTATAGTCATAACCTACTGTATATCCTGCTACCTGTCCCTCCGGTCCCCCTGTAATTTGAGTAAATGTATTTACAAAAATTTCTCTAGGAAAATCGGTAGGGAATCTTTTCTGAAAAGATTCATTAATACCCCAATATGTATATCCAAAAGAAGATGCACCGCCACTAGGACCTTCAAATAATCCAAGATGTGTTATCCCCAATGTATCTAAAACAGTTCCATTACCAACTTGAATGTTTACAATAGTTCCTGTTATCCCTCCTGTAGCAACAATCTCTTCTCCAATAGTAAAACCAAGAGATGCACCATCATTTGCTTTGAGAAATAAAACTCCACCTGTAGCACTTTTTCTAGACCAACCAAATATATCCGCAGTAAATCCAGAACTTGCACCACTCATACTTTCACTGGTTCTAAATGAACCAAGGGTAAATGACCCATTACCAGTTCCAAGAATTTCTATTCTTCCACCAGTAGTTCCTAAACAATGCCCTGTTCCTGTAGCAGTTGGCTTAAATCCTGTTGGATATAAATCAACCTCAGACCCAGTCGCTGTCGTGCCACGAAGGTTGTCTATAGAATTTAAAGTATATGGTGTGTATCGACCTATTACAGGAGTTTCGTTTCCATCGAGTTTTGTAAAATATGGTGATGTAATGGTGGCACTATTAAATAAAGAAATATTACCAAACATTTTAGTCCCTGCTGGGTGTACCAATTTCTTTGCTTGTTTTCTATATGTGTCTAGTGCCACTTCAGATTTTAAAACATAAGAATGTTCTTGATAATAATGATTATCTCTTGTGAATTTATTAGAACTTAATTTACCGTCATTGTTAGTCCAATAACCGGGATATTCACACAATGCACTTAAAGAAGCATTACCTGTCGCATATCCATCACCCGATGCACTTTTGAAAGTTAATGGAATGTTTTCTCCACTACTTTCATAATTCACACCGAAATCTTTTATGTCTATTTTTATAATATTTCCGTTTGTACCAACTTGAGAAATTTTTGCCTTCGCACCTTTACCAGACAAATACTCTGCACTTAATGTGTCTATTTCTACATTGTCACCATTTTTATATCCTGAGCCAGCAACATCAATATTAATTACAGATGGTATCGAATATATTGTTTCTGTAAGTTCAGTACCATCATCCATAGTTCCTTTTATTTGTGAACCTTTGGTGAATGTTCCCAATATATTCTTTAAAAATAATTCAGTAACAACATATTGATTAACATTATATTGAATAACCGATTCTACATCTGCATAGGCCGTTTGTTTTCCAATTCCAAATTTATCATATTGGTATACTCTACTACCAGACATCTCAAAATTTGACATACCATTATCAGATGTTACTTTGATGGATTTATTTTCTACCCACTTACCATCTGATACTCTAAGAATATCTTGTCCCGGATAATAGAAATCTGCATCACTATCATGTAAGACTCGAAGGAGCAATTTAATTGCTTTTTCTGTTCCCTTAGAACCATAAAAATCAGAAATGTTTTTAATTAATGTCGTTTTGTCCAACGATTCACCAGAAGAATTTATTGCAAATATTTGAGGGAAATCTGCAATGTATGTTTTACGGAAATATTGTACAAACGAATCTAATGTTCTATCTACATCTAAAGTATCCATAAATGTCATAGAAACGCCTGCTGGATTCTCTGCAAATTCCATCCACTCATAATATGCTTCCATAAAAGATACAAACCCTTGGTGGTTATCTTTTACATATCCAGGAACAATTTCTGAAATAAAACTTGAAATTTTATCATCACTGCTTCCTGTTTTTCCTGTAATTAATGTAGGGTCTGGCATTTATTAATATTCTCCGAGGCCTGTCGAAGACTCCGCAGTTACAGCAGAATATGGGTCATACGATTCTACGGTCACTTCTATAGAATCAGAAGAACCCGCATCAATTTTTAATATCACATTTCTTTCAGACAAAATATCCTTATTGGCAGGCACTGCATTGATTTTAAAAATGTCGCCTCCAACAGATAACGGAAACAAATCTTTAATCGAAACTATTCCTTTTGAATAATCTACTGTTCCTATGTTTTCGGAAATATAATAATTTACTCCACCTATAACTTCAAATAATCTTATTGTTCCGTTTCCATCATCATCAATAAAAACATCAACAACTGTACCGTCTGTTTTAGTGTACCCAAATGTACTAGAACTGATAACAGGTTTGTGTCCTTCGTGTGGATGGTAGATAGGATTTTCAAATTTAATTGTATATGACCTTACCGAATTAAGATTAAGTTCAACATGTTTTTGTAGTTTTAGGTTAGTATCATTTCCCAATATAGAATCGTCTGCATCATCTATAAATTTACAAAATTTTGAAAACCTCATATTCCTACTAAATTTTTCTAGATTCGCAAGAGTCCACGCAAGAATTTGACCTTCTACTAATAATTTTATATCGGATGAACTCTTTGTTGTTGCCTCGGCATCATACTTTATATTACTTTCAACAAGAATATATAAATAATTTGGGTCTACAATTTCTGGAATTATACTAACAACATTTTGACTCTTTAAAAGGTTTTGTAAACTAAGTTTATCATTGATGCTTAAAGATGTACCACTTGTCGGATTGACCGATGCAAAAACTTTTCCATATTCTGGCGGGTCGTTATCTTCTCCGCCCCATACAAATACATCACTTGCTTTTGAGAAATTTTGTGTAATGTATGATTTATAATCGTTTGAAGTAACCGACCTGTTTTGTGATTGAAACGACCTAGGAGCATTCCATTTAATAGATTTTATTGATTCTTTGGATGAACCACCCGAAGAAGCAGAAACAACTGCTATGTCTGCCGGAGTATCAGTAATTGCACTAGAAGAAAATGCTCTACTTCCAGGTAATTCCGCGGCACCAATATCGTTTGCATCTCTACCAGAACAAACCAAATATTCCAATATTACAACATTGCCGGAATCTGGCTTTTTACTTAAAATGTTATCGCCGAAAAGAACTTCAAATTGTCCCTCTGGTGTTTCTTGTACCCAATATGATTTGCTTGTTGATGTCAATGATGTGATATCGGTAACTTTAGACCAAGTATCACTATATCCCGTTGAGTCTGTTACAGATGTTTGAACATATACATTCAGTGTATTGGTGTCTGCATTTTTATCTGGAATAATAAACCTTTGAGCATCGGTAGAATTATCGACTATATGACTATAATTTCTATATGTCCCTTCTTTAAGTATAACATTTCTTGCAATCTTTTGTGTAGTGTTTAAAACTTCAAATGTTTCCGCATCTGTGTTATAAAAAGTATATGTCGTCCCATCTTTACTTGTAGTAAATTTGGTTCTCTTTGTAAGAGTGGTAGTAGAAGAAGAATCATTTGTTATAGTAATATCTACCGTTGCACTCGCAGATGTTGCAGATGTGGGTGTGTATCCTAATGCTTTGGCGTGGGATATGACGGAAGTTCTTTTTATTGCACTATCCAAAAACATCTCATTCGCTACCATATTATTATAAAATCCCAGATAGTGAGTTGTATATGCTAGAAGGTCTAGAAGAACAGAGATTCCAGAACCTTCAAAATTAAAATCGGAAAATTCACTTCTTCCACTTAAATATGATTTTAAGTTGTCTTTTATTGTTAGAAAATCTAATTCATTAATTTCAATTTTGTTGTCTGACATTATCGTAACCTCTTGAGTTTAGTAGAAATTTTTTGTATTTCGGGAACATTTATTACCTTATATGAAATTGAAATATTATAAAGGTTCTCGTCTGGTGACGAAACAACAGAAACTTCTATAAGTTTAATTCTTGGTTCATTTAAAACAAGAACCTCTTCTATTGATTTTTTTAATTTTATCTTTACTATAGGTGTCGCGGGTTCAAACAAAAGCCTTCTAATTGTTGAATGTATGTGTGGTTGGAAAGGTTTTTCGTATTTTTTAGTATAAATTAAATTTCTCACAGATTTTTTAATAGCATCCAAACCTATTTTTTGTACCACATCACCAGATACTGGGTGTGCCATAAAATCTAAGTCTAAGTCTTTATATCGATTAAAATTTGCTTCTGTTGTCATGTTTTGCCTCTATTTATATCTATAACTGAATTTTATTTTTTTGTTCTTGTAATTCCACTTCTAGCAAATTTCTACTCCTTGACATCCAATCATCCACAATCTCTGCATCTATATCGTCTGTTTTACTTAAACAACACCATTGCGCCATCACATACCCACTGATTATCCCGCCACTTCTAACAGGCAAAACAGAAAAGGAAATAATATTATTACTCTCTAAGAAATTCTTTTCGTATGAATCTTCTAGTTCAGAAACCATGTGATTTTTAGTATCGTTTTCTTTTACTAAAGATAAAAGGGACAAGAACATACTCATAATCAAATCTTGGGTTTTCTCTGCACAAGGAATAATACTTCGTTGTACAGATTCATGCGTTAAAGAAAATTTCTTCATAGAAATTCCATCCAGAAAATGACCACTATTATGAAATTGAATTAATTGTGTTCTGGCACAATCTACCATCAACCTTAATTCTGTTAAAGTTTCTTGTATTTTTGTATGTACATCCCAAAACCCTATAGGAAAATCTAATAAAGAAATTATATTTTTCTTCTTCTTTACTTTCTTTCTCCATTTGGTAAGAAAAAAAGTAGACATCCCCACAAGAATTGCTCCCAGTGATACTCCAACTTTTACCCAATCGTTCCAATTTTCTATATCCAAAATCATACTCCTAGTTTGTTATATTATGTATATTTACACACAGTACCATTATCATTCTTATATTGGCAACTCATTTATTTTTTGTTGTAGACTAGAATTACAAACTACATTCTTCATAAGGTTGCCCCCAAAACAAGGGTCACTTTGACTTCCTAATATCATATTTCCCAAACCAAACTTTTTAACATAATTAGATGCAGTGCTGTAATTTGAGTTGTCGGTACTTATTAGAGTACCAAGATTTGTATTTGCACCAGAAATTTCGGATGTAAGTTCTGCCAATTTGGTTTCAAACCCAACAGGATAATCGCCAGAAGTGACACCTATATTATCCGTAATGAAATTGGTTATTTTATTGTTAATCGAATCGGTTACATTTTTAATTGCAGAATCCGCAGGCCCTAAAATGCTATTGAACACTTCACTGAAATTATCCACAACTCCACCAATCATAGATTCTTGAGCAGAATTGAACGCCGATGCTATTCCATATAAACCCAAAAGTCCCGGTTCGTCATTAGGACCTAGACTATCTAAATTTGCACCAGAAACTCTATCAGAGTGTGTTTTATATGTATCAACTTGAGTAGACAAACCACTTACGGCACTAGACAAACCACCGAATACATCTGGAAATGTCACCGAACCAAGCAAACCCTGTACACCAGAAATTGCAGTATTTACTGAACCTATTGCTTCGGAAACTGGATTGGTAAAAGCATTTCCGTTTAATACTTGTTGTATGATATCTTTTTCTAATGTAGAATATTTTGTGGATGAAATATCACATCCGTTTGTTGGAAAGTATCCCATAATTAATCTCCCGCGTAAACATTTCCAGAACCAGTTGCAGGATGTCCACAACTTGCTATATCACCCTGTCGAACTATACCCCTACCATTCGCCCTAACCGTATTTGAACTTTGAATTATCTGAGGACCCGCATGCTTTTTTTTCCCGTGTCCCGCAACGGGGGAATACAATAATGCAGCCGGCATTCCGTTAATGTATACATTACCAGCACCAGAAAGTATGGTGCCGCCTGCTGTATCTTGATATGCTCTTGAAACTCCTGCCATTTCTTTCTCCTAATTCAAATTAATACTTGGTGCTTTCAACCGTATTGATGTTTTGCTTTCTAAATTCATATCCCCATCACTTAATATACTCACACTTCCTGACGCGTCTACCAAAACTGCCCCCGCATTTCCTTCCTCACCATCATCCGTTTTTATAAACACCCCGCCGCCATTCACAGTTTGTCTGACATCACCACCATTTACAGTTTCTGTTACATTACCATCTACTTGCATATCAACATTTCCCTTAACATAGAGTGTTAAATTACCACCATCATCATCACCAATAAGAACATTGGCATTCCCAGAAATATGCACAAACTTCTTTCCATATACTAATTCATAATCATCAGCAACTACTTTTGTTACTTTGCTTCCGTCTGGATGAACCTCTTCAAATGTCCCTTTCTTATGATAAGTGTGAATTCGTTCTGCATTGGGTGTATCATCGAATTCTTGAATGTGTCCACTCTCTGACTCGTACACATGATTGTAGGGGTACTGAGAGTTAAATTGTGTATGTGGTTCAACCCATCCATGGTCATTCTTTTCGTTCGCAGTCGGTCTTCCACCTGTTCCTGCATCTAATATTTTCTTTTCAACAACAGTACCCATAGTGACCCCTCGGGCCAATCTGTTCGTGTCTTGTTCTTTAATAAATTCTTCTTTTGGGTATGTGCCACTTGGGTCATTGAACCCTATAGTCGTGTCTGGTAGTGTTTGAGGAACGCCACCTATTGTTCCAAAAAATACAGGCTGTTGTGCATTAGAACCATCTCTAAAAAATCCAACAACCCATGTTCCCTCCACGGGTCCTAGTGGAGTTTGTCCTATACCATTAATTGATGCACAGGTTATAGGTTGTATCGGATAACCCCAAGGCAAATCTTCTGTTGGTATTTTTGTTTTATCTTCTGTATGAAAACCCAAACATCTGATTCTGCATCTTCCAAGTTGAAGTGGGTCATCTCTATCTTCTACCACACCTTGAAACCATATGAAACCATCTTTACCCATATAATTTTTCATTAGGATTGTCCCTCATCATATTCTATATAATCTGGCATTCTTTGAATATGAGAGTCTTTGGATAACTCAAGTTTCATAATGTGACCCGATTGTGTTATTTTGTGGTTGATTTTTGTTATAAGATAATTTCCAGAAATCATATAATCTATATCATGTACGCCTTCAGATTCCACTTCTGTAGAAGGCACAATAACTTCAACTTTATCTCCTACCCTTCTGTTTGAGTCACCACTAACAGTAAACTCTATAGAGTAATTTTTCATTTGGTCTAATAAAGATTTATGTGAAGATATATGAAATTCTTGTTTAAAATTATCTGGAACTTCCAGAATATTAATTCCTTCTTCGTCCGTATACATTCCACCATAAGAACCCAAATGTTTTGGACAAAAATATTGTTTTGAATTTGGTTTATCTGTTAAATGGTTTGACTTGAGTGGCATAAGAGGAAAGGGGTTTAATGATTTTGTAGAATCAAAATCATTTGAATATGAATAGACAGAAGAATTAAACTCCTTTGTTACAATATTATGGGTCAATAATGTAGAAGAATGCATTCCATTCTTTATATCTTTTATTCTTTCATACCCTTTGGGGACTATTTCTGATTTTATATTTCTGTGTTCTTCGGTATAATCTTCTTCTAATGCATCCTTTTCGTTAGAAACAGAAGACTTATAAGATTCTCTTACTGGTCCGTTTATTAGTGAAGTTAAAGATACAAAATGAAATCCGCCTAATTCTTCATAAAAAATATAATTTGCTCGGTCTGGATATTTTTCGGAAATTGCTTGATTCGATAACCAGTTAATAGTTGGGTTTGGATGCCAATTAGGAATTATAAAATTATAAATCCCAAAGGTTGGTTCAACTTCTATTGTCGGAACATCATCCCCCACAAAAGATATATTTTGGTTGCCTGTAATATAATTTCTAAATATATTTTCAACTATTTCGGATATTTTTCCTTTATATGATTCGCTAATTTTAGTAATTGCACTAAACAAAAAACACGGTGATATAAAATGTAAATCATAAGTTTGCGTTTTTTCATTTGCTAAGCCAACTTTAGGAGAAAGTTTATCAATCAAGAAAGACTTTTTTATATGAGTTGTGCCGGGAGTACCAAAAATAAGAGTTACATACTCCTGACCAGTTAAAGGAAGTGAAGCAGTTAAATTATCTGCGTCTACTAGAGTTACTCTACCCACAATGTTATTAGAAAATAAATGTTCTTTTATGTCAACACTTTGGTAGTGTTCTATTATACTAACATCCATACCATCTACCGATTGGATTCTGATATCTATGAGTTGAACATCATTATATCTGAGAACGGAATTTAAATCACTCCGTGTTGAAATTTCACGATTTTCTGTTGTCATTGTTTAATCAACTGTTTGAACGAACCAACCACTTCAGGTAAATGTTTAGGGTCTAATAACGAAATGGTTCTTTTGTCTTCGTTTAATTCTTCTTCATATTGATAATTGGTTTTTACATATGATGTAGAATCATTCATAATATATCCATATAATAAAGTATCACTATAATTTATTCCACCAGAACCTAAAGAATTTTGTGTAATCCCATTATATTGTGATAGGGGGTCCAGCCAAATAACGGATGTGCCTGTTCCACCACCTATGTCATTATATCCACTAGTTATTGAACCACTTGTTTCAAAATGATGCAATGCTTGCTTAGAATCTGTAACAACCCTTTTTATTAATGCAGAACCAACATAATCGTCCCACCCAGTACCACCTGCCGAATTGAATGCTTTTATTTCATCACCTTTTGAAAAAGAATAAGTTTTATCAATATCGGTAACAACAATTTTATGCAGTGTAGGGTCATATTCAGACACAAGACATTTAAATCCAGTTGAACCAGCGGCACCGCCAGACAAGGAAGTTTGTATTAATGTGTCGTTTTTATTGAAAGTACCAGAAGGTCCAGAAGCCCCTTCATCTATAAAAAGACTAACACCATTATATTTGTTATCTAATTTTTTTTCAAACTTTTTAGAATTTAAAGGCCATTCAAATAAAGGATTTAATATATCATTAAACATTAACACTATCCAATGATATTCAGAAGAACCATATATCTGGTCTGCAATTGTTTCTGGGGTGTCATATTCCCTTACTGTATAGTTTCTAAAATATTCAGAACTTGTAATACCAGAAGAACTAAATCCTACCCGTTTAAGAATATCTACCGCTATTTTAGTTCCAGCGGTCACGCCATTGTCTTTATCTAATAAAATTCTAGGAAAATTTTTAAAGTACATATTAATATCCTTGTTGTTCTACCAATTCCCCGTCAATCAATCTCATTTCTTCAAATGTTAATGATAAGTTCATATGCGTAGGCGCTCCATTTTCAAATGTTGAAAAAGCACCACCAGCCGCATAATCAACATTAACTTCTCTTAATGCACATCTTCCAATCTTGTTTAACCAATCATTTTCAACTGGTTCTCCGTTTTGCATTGTATAGTATTCAACTTCAAACTCAGCAGGGAATTTATAAAAAGTGCCATTCCCCCATGTTCTTTCTAATCTTGGATATGCATGTTTTTTAAAGGTTTGAATTATTTGATATGCTCTAACACTTTCCATTTCATTTTTTGGAGAAAGGTTAAAGTTTAATTCAAACTTTCTTGAAACTGGTTCACGGAAGTTTAATTGTTTTCTTGGATTTTTTGCTATTCTCATATGACCCATAACTGCTGGTCGAATGTTTGTGTCCGTCCCAACAATGCCTGCAATCATATCCAATCCACCTGTGATTTTAGTAATGCCCAACGACTTTAATAGTCCACCCTTATCTGAAACTACATTTCTTGCGATTGACAAATCTTGTTGTTCGTATTCTAATACTCCCAGTGATTGAATTTTTTGTGGCATATATAAAGCAATGGTATCCTGATTACGAATTTTTGCTTTTCCAAATCTTGTAAACCTACCTTGTGCTATATCCACTGCTTCACCAAATTCCATATTCTCATTCACAGTATTCATTTCATCCAACCACTCATCGCGTGTTTGGATGCCTTTACTGTCCCCAACAGCGGCGTTTCCAATCATTGCTCCTATCCAATCTCCAAGAAGATATGAACCAATAATAGTCGTTCCTGTTATAATTGCAGTCGTTCTGCCCCCCACCTTTGGAATTTTTTTCGAAATCCATGGGCCCGTCTTTGTTAATGCCGCCGTACTTGCTACTGCGACACCACTAACAGTACGATAATTGTTTATTTCACTTAATGCGCTGGTAAGTTTTGCCTCTTCCTCAGTTTCCATCCTAGCGGCTATATCCGAATAAATATTAAATAGGACAAAATGATTTACCTCATCACTCCCAACATTAAGTGGAAACTCTAGATTTTGAATGGGGTACATTCCCTCTTCTGATGCCATTTGGTCAACCATCTCTAGTTTGCCATATATGGAATCTTGTGGATGTACACCATCACCAAATAAAGGTTTTAATGAATCTCTAGCACTCGACATATTATTCTCCTACTTTATATGTACTACATATCTATATATGGCATACAAAGGTAGATATAAACCAAAACAACCGAAAAAATACATCGGAAATCCCACGAAAATAATATATCGTAGTTTATTAGAAAAAAGATTCATGTTGTATTGTGATAGAACTGATGCAATCTTAAAATGGAGTTCCGAGGAAGTCATTGTTCCATATAAATCTCCTATCGATAATAGAATGCACAGGTATTTTGTCGATTTTCTAGTTAAAATTAAAAACAAAGACGGCATAAAAGAAACACTTTTAATAGAAGTAAAACCCAAAAAACAATGTTCTCCACCAAAGAAGCCACAAAGAAAAACAAAAAGGTATCTCACAGAAATAAAAAATTGGGGTATTAATTCTGCAAAATGGAAATCGGCAACAGAATATGCAGAAAATAGAGGATGGAAGTTTATTATTATGACAGACGAAACCCTTTCTCCATAATTTTTACATATATAATTATATGCCAGATGAACCAATAGTACCGCCTCCAAGTGATGGTGATGTAAGCGAAACTGCACACTTGGGTGATAGAAGCGCGGGGTCGTTTTATGAATCTAATCGTATCCATAATCCAGATATTATTCTTTCTCGTAAAAATGTTTTTGATGCATTAGACGAACTGTTCAAAGAGACCGGTATTAAAAGAGGTTCAAAAGAAGCATTAAAGTGGTATAAAGAATTGGTTCGCGAATTGTTTGATAATACTGATGTTTCTCCCGAAGAAACTTTCCTGAGAGATGAAACCAGGATGACACAAAAATCTGGGATGCAGAAAAGAACTGGAAGAATGTTTTTGTTTAATTACAAACCAAAACATAGAAATGATTTAAAATATTATGATACACTACCGTTAGTTTATGTTATAAAATTCACCAAAGATGGATTTATGGGATTGAATTTACATTATCTTGATATGAAAAGAAGAACTCATTTATTTAATAACCTACAAGTTCTTTTGAGTGGTTCAGTTGAGGACGATTTTACTCGGCTTAGAATAAATCATGAAATATTAAAAGGCGCTCGTAAGTTTAGATGGTATAGACCTTGTATTAGAAGATATAAAACAAAATTTATAGGTTCTAGAATTTTACTAATACCACCCAAAGATTGGGGCATAGCGATTCATTTACCCGTTGAAAGATTCATCAAGAAACATAAATATCAAGTATGGGCAGAAAGTAGACAAGAAATGTTTAAAGAAGTAGAAGGAAGTAAGGAACAATAATGGCAAAAATTCCAAGCACAATCAACAGCCTTATAGCAAATATATCACATTGGGGTATGTCGTACCCACATAAATATGAAATTGTATTTTCCCAACTCGACTCGCTATCAAATCTTCGATTGTGTGTGTCGTGTGAAACTTGTACCATACCTGGTAGAAATATTTCAACACAAGATATCAAAGTACACGGACCTATAAGTGAGTTGCCTTACGAGGTTTCATATTCGGGCGACTTAGATGTTACTTTTAAACTTTCTAAAGATTTTAAAGAAAGATTAGTATTTGAACAGTGGCAAAACGAATTCATTGCCAATCCAAAGAACCATAACTTTAAATATTTGGATAGTTATAAATCAGAAATAGAAATAACACAACTAGATGAAGAAGATAAACCAATATACAGAATTGTTTTAGAGGATGCATGGCCAAAAACAATAAGTCCAATAGAATATGGCGATGAAAGGGGCGGAGAGATTAATAAACAACGAATAGGGTTTTCTTTTAGAAAATGGAGAAGTGAAAAACCAGACGAACCTGGATTCCTTGAAGGTATTCTCGGTAAGTTAAATTTAATTGGAAAACTGGAAAGAGCGGTTATGCCTTTTGGTGGAGCAGATTCCCCTATTCCAATGATACCAACAGCAATAGGCGGTCATGTTGTTCGCCTTCCTTGGGGTTTAGACCCAAACCAAATGACAGGGCAAATTGAAGATTTACTTGGAGATGCTCTTGGAGATATTATTTAAAATAATGGAGAAATATAATGAAGTTACCAACAATAACAGTACCAAAATATAATGTAACAATTCCAACAAGTGGAAAAAATGTATCCTTTAGACCTTTTTTGGTTAAAGAAGAAAAAGCATTACTTATGTCCCTTGAAAGTGAAGATGTTAGTAATATAATAAACAGCCTTAAAGACACAATTACCAATTGTACTTTTGGTGTTGTAGACCCAGAAACACTACCACTTGCAGAAATGTGTTTTCTGTTTTTAAACATTCGTGCGAAATCTGTTGGTGAAACAGCAGAGCCTGCTTTAACTTGTATGGGTTGTGAAGAAACAAATTTTGTAGAAGTTGATTTAACATCACTTGACATAGTTAAAAACGAAAATCATTCCAAAAAACTTGATATCGGCGATGGTAAAGGTATTATAATGAAATATCCAACACTCGCTATGGAATCCCATTTTACATCTCAGGTATTTTCACCAGACAATTTAAATTTTGCCGCCGAATGTATTGATTCAATATATGATGGAGATAATGTATATAAACATACAGATTATTCATTAGAAGAATTGGTAGAATTTTTGGAAAGTTTGACACACTCACAATTTGAAAAGGTATTAGAGTTTTTTGAAACTATGCCGAAACTCCAACATTCTGTAGAATTTAAATGCGAAAAGTGCGGTATGAAAAACACAGCGTTGTTGGAGGGCATCCGTGATTTTTTTCTCTAAGCCTCTGTCATGAGGCATTGACTTCTTACTATAAAACAAATTTTCAACTTATGCAACACCATAACTATTCATTAGAAGAATTAGAAAATATGATTCCGTGGGAAAGAGAAGTATATCTCACACTTGTATCGCAATTTGTAAAAGAACAAAACGAAAAAATAGAACAACTACAATAAATGGCAAATATAGAAGAACGAATTAAGTCGATGCAAGAGGCGGTCGAGAACGCCAAAAGGGGAGTTCGCGCTACCATGACGATGGAAGAACTCAGCAGAGAATCTATAAGAGATATAATTAAAGAAGTATCAGAAACCAATACTGCACTTGATACAATATTTAAAGAAGAAGGTAAAACTGCAAGTGTTAATACCAGACATCTTCGTTCAGAATTAACAAAACTTATAGAAGAGGGTGGTGATGCGAGTAAAGAAAGATTAAAAGAGATAGAGCAAAAAGCAAAAGATATTGCCCAAGTTGCATTAGAAGAATCACCAGAAGAAGCAGAATATTTAGGACAACTCGCCGCAAATGTTCAAGGAGCGGCAAGAAAAGCAAGAGGCACCGCAAGTGGACTTGGTGGAAATGTGATAGGTGAGAGTTTGTTTACAGGAATTTTCGGTAAACAATTTGGCGGATGGTTGCTATCTCCCGGACAAAAAAGAGGAAGAAGAGGACGAGCAGAAACACTTTTAAACCTTCGACAAAATGAACTTAACGAATTTACATATGGTGGAGGTGGAGAAACTCCAAGTGAAATTGCTGAAGAAAAAAGAGAACAAGAAATCCGACAAGTAGAAGTCGAGAGAAAAGAAGATACAGTAATTACTCTGCTTAATAAAATATTACACCTCTTAGGAAGAAATGGTGTATCAGATTCTTCTAGTGGTGGTAATGGTGATGCTGGTGGAAGTCTAATCCCAGCAATCGCCACGACGGCGGCAGTCACAATACCAACAACCGCGGTTGTTGCAACCAAGGGCGGAAGACAATTTGTTAAAAATATGTTTAGTTGGATGCGGCACGGAAGCCAAGTCACCAGAGAATTTTCAACATTATCACAAAGACCAATCTCTAACACAATTGCAAAGTCTGTATTAAACCAAGCAGGCAGTAAAACCGCATCAGTGTTATCTGATGTTGCAATTCATATCGGAGCGGACGGTACTAAAGTTACTATAGGTAAAGACGGAGTATTACGCGTCCGAAACGCCGCTGGTCAATTTATAAAAAACCCAGCGAGGTATTTAAAAAATTTAGGATTACCTCTTGCAATGCCTCCTGGTTCAACAATTGACGATGTTTTTAAAATTGCAACCAGAGGTCTTAGTAAAAACATTTCAAAGTCATTCTTTCAAAGATTCATTACCGGCTTCGGTAAAGCAGGATTAAAGTCCGCGGCCGCGGCAGAAGGAATATGGGCCGTTGCATTCGCAGTTTGGGATGCAGGTACGGGTGCAACTTCTGCGTATGAGCATGTCGCCGCTGGTGGTGACCTAGGTCTTCAAACTAAAAATATAGACAGAGGAGCAGGTTTATATGCTGGAGCAAATGTAGTACATGGATTGAATTGGTTTGGAGAACTAGTAGGTCTACCAGGTTCAGGACAATCCACCACAGAAGTTGCACAAGGAATTGAAGCGTCTATTTTTGGAACTGACCTTTCGGACATTTACGACAATGTACTTATAAATCAGGCGAAAAGAAGAAATAGGAAAAAAGATTTAGACCAGATGGCAGGCGGATTTGATACCAATTCAGACCTTGGGAAAAGGTTTTTATATACGGGACAACTAATGAAATTACTTATTAGCAAAAGACAAAATCCAGATATGGAACATTTTTATGTTGATGTGGATGGAAGTCCAAGAACGAAAAAAATGAGTTGGCAAGAAGCATATAATTTTCTTGTTACTTCATCTGCACACTGGATTGAAGAAGAAGAAGCAACAAGAAACAACAGAGATGTTAGTGATGAAAATATTAAAAATATAGAGAGTGCATTAAAAAGTGGAAATTTTCAACTACAAGGAACGGCCAATTCGGGTGGTGTAAGTCTTATTCCTTGGACCTCGTATGACCCATCTGATTCAGATGGAAGAGTAATGTATAGCCGCGAAATTCAAAGAACAATGAGAACTAGTGGCGGTAATTGGACGGGCATTCTAGGAGATTTATCAGAGATAAAAAGTTTTGGCAAAATACCCAACCTCTATCCTTATAATCCGGCGGCAAATTCTGACCGACCGAAAGTAAATTCCGGTCCAGTCCTTATAGATGCATCATCAAACCACAATACAATAACAACAGATGATTTTGATGATTTTATTAAACTTAGAGAAGTAGACCCAAACACAGTAAATATGACTTTAGATTAATATGAGAAAAACCCCCACCGAAGCAGGGGCTTTTCAAAAGTAGAACCAATGTGGTTACAAGGTTAATTATTAACCTTCATTGGCCAACTTCTCAAAGTACGATAATGCATCATCACCCTCATCATTATCAACAGCACCTGCACTTTCCTTTGAGTTATTTGTTGAAGAAGATTCAAAAGGGTTTGGCGTTTTAAAATCTTTTTCTGTGGTAGTTTCTGCGGAAGTGGAAACCGAAGTACCACCGAGAACACTATCCATTCTAGTCTTCAATTCATCATATGATTTGAAGTTAGATTCATCAGAAAATTCTTTAAGGGAATATTCCGAATCATAAATTCTCTTCTTATCATCATCACTTTCTGCAACAGGTGAACATTCTTCAAATTCACTCTTGTCATAATTAACAAATCCTGCAACCTTGCGTACCTTCAATCGGAAGTCCGCACCTTTCCATAGGTCGAATGGGTCGATTGCAGTTTCATCTTCAAACTCTGGTTGAATCTTTTCGATAATCTTATCAAAGATTTTCTTACCGAATTTATAAAGAAAAACCTTTCCATCGTTTTCGGGATTCTTTGGGTCAGAAACTACAAGAATATTCGCATAGTAACTCAAACGCCGTTTACGATTTCTTGCAACATCTTTATCTGATTCTATACCACTGTTCCATAATGCACTGTTCGCTTCGCAGACAGGACACTTTTTACCAAGTGTTGTTGGACAATTATCAATCAACCATCCACCCGGTCCTTTGAATCCATGATTGAATACTCTTACCCACGGAAGGTCTTCGCCTTCACACGCAGGAAGGAATCGAATAACTGCATAACCATTCGATGCCTTATCCAATTCTGGTTTCCAAATTCTATCGTCTTTATATGACTCACTCTTTTTCGATAACTTATCAAGTTCCCCTGTAAGTTTCTCGAAGTTACTGCCTGATTTTTTCTTTAAATCTTCAAATGACATTTAATATGCCTCCTTGTGTTCGTTGTGTACGGTATGTACGATGTGTTCAATGTATATTATATCACAGGAACTACCTGTGTCAAGTATATTTATATGGGTAATTTAGATTTTTTTGGTAAAAGATTAGCAAGTTCACCTTCTGCCTGAATCTTTTCGATAAGAGGCAGAGAGAGCATTTTTGCCGACATGGCGGGTTCTATCGACATATACTCACAAACAAGCAAAACGGATTCAATATAAGAACCACACTTACCTACGGTATTCTCTACTTCTTGACAAAATTCTGAGGGTTTAATTTCATTCATATTAATCTCCTTTAATATATATGAATGATACTATAAATATTTTCAATGTCAATGACTTATACATATATTAAGTAATATATTTTACTTTAGGAGAAAATAAATGGCAAAACTAGGAACATATGTAGACAGTTCAGGTAACTATCTAATGTCAGAACAATTCGGTGGAACTGCAACAGGTATCAGTGGTTCAAAAACCGGGCCGGCGGAAGTCCAAGTACATAAAATTGCTTGGGGTAAAACTGGAGAATTTTATTGGGCATCCGAAGATACATCTGGTTCAGGAACTGCCGGTGCAGGCGCTGGACCAATTCCAATTCAATTAAGAGATGCTTCTGGTAATGCAATCAGTTCTACTGCCATTGCAAGTTCTAGTAATAAAATGCTAGATGTTAATATCAGAAATCAGGGTGGTTCAGCCGCACAGTTAGATATTTCTAACACTAGTGCAGGGAGTTATGCTACAGCAGGTGCATATATCGCTGTTGCAGGAACAACCAACGGTGCATATGTACCAGTTGCAGGTTCTACTGCTGGTGGTGCTATACCTCATATTGGTGCAAGTAGTGATGGGTATCTTACATCCCCAACTGGTGGCACACAAGGTTGGGAAGGAACAATTTCAGAAAAACTTAGGACTATGACTTCTGCACTTCACCTATTAAAACATGGCGGAACAGGAAACGATGGAAATTATGCAATACATGGTCTTTCTATGGACCTCCGTTCTGCTGTAGGTGGTGTTACTGTAGCCGCATTTGATACACAGTTAGCAGGATTCACATATACAAACTCTATCCAAGCAATTAAAGGTGGAGTGACTATAGGTATCGGTAGTGTTTCAATCGACAACCCAGTCGTGATTGGTTCTAGAACCGCTGGTGCTACATTCGAGAGAGTAAATTCAACATCAACAGCACTACAATCTGGTGTAAGAGTTAAGAATGTTGCAGGTTCTGGTACAATTACTATTGGATATGATTCGGCAGCAGGAAGTACAACAGGCATGACTAGTGGATTTGAATTGGACGACAGAGAAGAAATGTTCATCGAAGTAGATAACCTCAACAAAGTATACATCAAAAGTGGTGCAACTTCTGGTATTACCTTCTCTTACTACGCAACCTAATGGGCAACTTTGACAAGATAGCAAAAGGCAAATCTAATAACTCTACCAAAGGTGGAGTGATGGGTCGCGTAATGAAATTTGAATCTTCTCACGGACACACTGTTAAAAGAAGATTGGAGAAAAGGGGCGGAGCAGACAAATATGACTTGGGTGGTATTTCTACACCAAGGATTTAGTTTCTTGTTGATAACCACGAATTGCTTTTAATAGTGGTTTAACATAATTAACAGGATTCGCCTCAAACACTTGAGCGCCGCCTTCTTCAGTAGCAATCATAATAACAATATTATTAATTGGCGTTCCCGTCATCTCTTGCCACATAATCGAATATGCGGTTGCTTGTGCAAAGTAGTTTTCAATATCCGATTCTCGTTTGATTCTAGTAGAACCTTTGAAGTCGATGATTGAAAGTTTGCCTTTGTATTCTCCAACACAATCAACACGACCAGCGAGTTCTAGTGTTTTACTCCACAATGGTACTTCTTGTGCATACACATTGTCGATGTTATTTAATTCTGGTTGTAATTGCAAGAACAAATCAAGAATAGGTAAATCTACTCTACCCTTATCTTCCTTGACATTGAATTCGTTGTTGATATAATCTTCGACAAGAGAGTGGAGTTTGTTTCCACGATTTAATACTCTTCGAGATTCTTTTGGATTCTTTGCACGCCATTCGGCAAAGAACTTTTTCTTTTCCCAACCTGTAACAGTAGTCACCGAAGGATATGCACCTTCTGGCGTTTCATAATATCTACTGCCGTTTTGGTTGGTGGTTGAGAGGTCTTCAAATGCCTCTGTTAATTCTAAATGGTTAAACTTTTTCATAAATCACTTCCTTTCATTATATAATATAAATTGTATTTGTCAATAAAATTATTTCCAATATTTGAGCCAATTTTCTCTATTGTTATTCCATCGTTTTTGGACATTGCCCATGCCTAAATGAGCATCTATGGATGCCCTTGCTTCGTTTGGTGCTACGGGAGATGTAGGCATAACAGAAACACCAATAGATTCTTTAATATTTTGAGTCATAAACTGACCACCGGCGTATTTTTCTTTTTCATTATCGATAATGGATTTTAATTGAACCCTTATTGCATCGGCATATGTATCAATAAATTTTTGAGAATCTACTGTTTGTCCAGGTTGTAATTCTGGTTGACCTGTTTCTTTTGGGGCTGATGGTTGGTCCCTTAAAGATGAAGGGACTTGAGTTCCTTGTTGTGGACCTCTTTCTGCGGATTCGGGACCTTGTGTTGGAGGCATAGAAGGCGCAGGTGGCATAGCAGGTGATGTTGAACGAAGATAATGTCTAGGAAGTTCTGAAGGAATATTAAACCTATCTCCAAAATCATCTGAAGGTTTCATTTCTTGTTGTTCGGGTGCTGGCGGAACTTGGGTATCAGGTCCCCCCATTTTTGGTGGTGCAGAAGGCATTCCAGGAAGAGAGTCGAATGATGGTCTTTCCATATCCATTGGAGGCATCTGTTGCATAGGCATATCCATTGGCATATCCATTGGAGGCATCTGTTGCATAGGCATATCCATTGGAGGCATCTGCTCCATCGGTCGTCGCTCTGCCGCTCGTGCAAGTGTATCTAATCCAATATCCATACTCATTGCACCTGGCGCGCCAGTTTCTAGTGGAGTTATTTCACCCATTTGATATGGGTCTTGTACGCCTTCACCGGGAGATGGAATCTGGGGCGTTTGTTGGTTTAGTGTGTCAACCACACTTTGCGCCATTGTTTTAAATTTTTCTTCTTCTTCTTTTCGTTTAAGAAGTTGTTCGTCCAATTCACCGTATCTGTTTGATACTGATTCCATTAGACTTTGAAGTTCTTCTGTTTTCATTCTTTTCATTTTTATATTATCCGTTTCTAGTTATTTTGTTGATAGCGTCCCAAGTTATCGACCGAACTTAGAGTATCCATTCGCAGGAATAAATACACTGTCTACATTATTCATTATGTCCGCTCTTGTTAATGAAGTTTTGATATTTTTTATGGCTTTTGGGTCATTAAAATTTTGAACCGAATTGATTTGTTTTTGTAATTTAACTCTTTCGTTTTCTTTCATGTTGTCTAGAAGACTGAGGAACTCAGCCTCATTATAATCTTTCCATAAATTTGGCATACTCTTTATTAAATTTTTAAAATCATGTGCTGTATCATAATTCCTGTCAAATCCCATATTGACACTTCCTTTTGGAACGACTATATCAGACGCAGATGAGAAATCACCAAGACCAGTTATTTGTGCAGACATAGTAGTGGTTGGGTCTTTCCCCTTCTCTAACAAAATTTCTCTTTGTTCTGATATAAATGTATTATAATTTTTCATTATTATCCTTAAACTA
>JACKQG010000947.1_pt1 | contig 40900 bp, 27 predicted proteins | sample 8237621 | NCBI WGS metagenome assembly JACKQG01 (sample SAMN15677084, study PRJNA649215) | marine metagenome | biome: marine; feature: Black Sea; material: saline water; isolation source: suspended particulate matter (SPM) from the Black Sea western gyre | collected 2013-06-09/2013-06-10 | depth... | reverse complement strand
AATCGCTTCGGAAACAGGATTCCCGCCAGGCGTCTTAAATATTATCCAAGGGAGCGGACCGGATGCGGGGTCCCCCATCGTCGAGCACCCGCAAATACCCGCCATTTCTTTCACTGGGGGTACTTCCACGGGAGCGGTGATCGCCAGCCAGGCCGCCCCCTCTTTCAAAAAGACACTGCTGGAACTCGGTGGTAAAAATCCAACTCTTGTCTTTGACGATGCGAATTTCGATTCCGCCGTCGAGGGAGCATTCCGAGCGGCATTCTCGAACCAAGGGCAGATTTGCCTTTGTGGTTCCAGAATCTTGGTCCATTCCAGTATCGCCGATAGATTTACAGAACGATTGGTCGAACGAACTCGCGAGATGACCATTGGTGACCCCTTGGAAAACAACACCATGATGGGATCTCTTGTTTCTTCATCTCATCTTGAAAAGGTAGAGGCCTGTCTTGTTGCCGCTAAAAATGATGGCGGAGAAATCCTAACCGGTGGAAAACGAATCCAGCCCGAGGGGCGCTGTAAAGACGGATTTTTCCTATCTCCTGCTGTCATTCGCGGTCTGGATTCAAAATCAGCAACGAATCAGGATGAAATCTTCGGACCTGTCGCATCTATCATCACATTTGATGATGAAGAGGAAGCGATCCAAATTGCAAACGGTGTTCGTTACGGACTGGCTGCGAGTGTCTGGACAGAAAATCTTGATCGAGCTATCAGAGTTTCCGAAAAGATTGAAGCGGGAACCGTTTGGGTCAATTGCTGGATGAAGCGGGACTTGAGAACAGTCTTTGGTGGTGTCAAAGACAGTGGATTGGGAAGAGAGGGCGGCACTGATTCCCTCCGGTTTTTCCAAGAACCTACCAATGTTTGTATTCGTTTCGAATCGAACTCCAAAGAATAGCGAAAGGAACATCGATGAGCGACCATGTCACCGATAGCCAAAGAGCCCCTGAGCCTGTGGGGCCATACCCCCACGCCCGTCGAGCTGGGGATTACATTTTTTTGAGCGGTGTAGGCCCCAGATCGAGGGGTACACGTGAAATTCCGGGTGTCACCCTCTCCGATGAGGGAAACATCGTAGACTACTGTATCGAAACCCAATGTCGGTCCTGCTTTGAAAACGTCCAGAATGTGGTCGAAGATTCAGGGGCTCGTTGGGATGAAGTCGTCGACGTTGCGGTGTATCTCACAGACATGAAAAAAGACTTTGCAGCCTTTAACCGTGTCTATGAAGAATACTTTGGTGAAATTAGACCATGTCGAACAACCGTGGAAGTCGGGGCACTACCCACTCCCATTGCAGTTGAACTAAAAGTCATCGTTTATGCCCCGAGAGGCTAAGGAGATCGGCCCTTGATCAGCATCGACAAGCGCTTACTCGCAGTCGTACTTGTCGTTGTTGGCGGCCTTGCCATCTTCGTGGGTCGCTTCATTCTCGATGATAATGAATCGCCCCTTCCGAAGTTTCCTTTGTCTCAAGAAGGCCAACAAGGATCTCCAAGTAATCCAAAGGCTTCCGGCTCTTCAGATCTTTACACGGGTTCCACTGACTCGAAAGTTCCAGATGGTCCTCAAACCCGATTTGCCGGACAAGTTATCGATGTAACAACCGGACTTCCTGTTCCGGAAGCGACTGTTGCACTTCGAAACTACAAGGGATCGATTCCCCTAGGCCATTCAAGAACCCGTTCCGGCGGATATTTCAATGTTGAAGTTCCTGAAGTGAACCGAGCCAGCGTCACTGTCCGTGCTGAGGGCTACGCTCCTGCACGTTGGTTATGGGATTCCGAATCTTCCATGAGTGGGGGTTCCAATACGAACAACCCTTCAGAAGAACTTCTCTTAGCCATCGCTCCTGAAAGTGTCATATGGGTCAGCGTCGAAGCTCCCCCCTCTGACCTTCCTACTGACATTCTCGTCGAAAGCAGACTTCTTGAGGCGCGGACATCCAACGAAATGGGAGCAACTGTTCCGGTCCCGCCTGTCTCCATGTCCGAAAGGGCACAACGCCTAGGCGGATTAATCGCAGGACGACACAGTGTCAGCATTCGCTCAGGATCAAAAGTTCTCGCTCGTAGAGAAATCGAAATCGGAGAAGGTGAAGAAAGAGATCTGGTTTTCAGATTAGGACCTTCTATTCGTGTATCAGGATTGGTTCTGAGAAATGAAATCGCTGTTGAGGGAGGCACCGTCCAAACATGGTGTAGAGAAACTCAGGCCTCAGCGACGATCCCTGTCGACTTCAACGGTCAGTTTGAAGCACTTTTACCCAGTCCTGGGCTGTGGAGATTCATTTGGACTTCATCCCTAGGTAATGGCGAAGGAACCACCCTCGAACAAAACTTACAAACTGATTCAGAAGTGGTACTCAGCCTCAACACGGGTCGCATTGATGGTCGCGTCGTCGGCCCTAGAGGAGAATCTGTAGTCGGACTTCAGGGAAGCCTCTTTGGACCCCGACCCTTTTCATTCACAACCGATGAAGACGGTAGATTCCTTTTAGACGACGTCCCTTACGGTACATATAAATGGGTATTCTTGCAGCTTCCTGAACGAGTCTTCGCTCAGAGCAGGAACTTCGAGGTCTCAGGGGATCAATACGAAGAGTTTCAGTTCAGCGGAGCGACGGAGCTGAATGTCACAGTGTTCCGAGCCGAGAGTGAGTACATCCAACCTAAACTAACAACAGTTCCGGTCTACCTTCTCGATGAAAGTGGCTCTCTTTCTCCGTTGAAACGCACTGACCAACCGGAACAGTTTCTCTGGCCTCGTAACGGTGGAGTCGGCGTCGTCTACCAACGTGGTTGGACACCGTACTTCTTTTCAACAGGTCCTTCTGATTTCCCATTACCCATCAAAGCGACACTTCAACCTGCGGGAGAAGTCACGGTAACGCTCGTTGGATACGATGGAGAAGTTCTGTCAAACCATCCCTTCGAAATCATTCCTTTGTCTGCTCCAGAAATCCCTCATTCTTGGGCCAACAGGAAAACAGGTCCCCGTGGATCCAGTCGGGTCACATTATCTCCGGGCCAATATGAAATCCGATCTCACTTAGATAGTGGTCCTGCCGCGAAGTCGATTTTCATTACACCTAAGGAATCGATTCGGCTGCGCTTGCCTTAACTCTTCACTATTATTCGTCGAGTTATATGCGGAGTTTTTTTCGAATCACGAGAGAAGACTCTCGATCAAATCCTAAAAGTTGACGAAAACCTTCAATGATAAACTCAGATTCTTCGGTCGAGCCAGGCTCGATGGTTTCGTGAAATTCATGAGCAAGATTCCACTTTACCTGATCACGTTGAAATTCTTCGATGAGGTGACCCACCTTCTGGGTCGAGTTATCAGCGACGAATCCACATAGCATCACCAAAGCCTCGTCATGTTGCCGAGTTATCCAGACTAGAAATGCCACGGTTTCTGGAGAATCGAAGACTCCACCTACTGATGATTCCATGACACCTTTTCAGAGAGGGAGAGATCTCAAAACCGCTCTCACCGGCGATGCATCGAAGCCTTGCAACTTTAATGGCAATGCTAATAACTCGTACGCACCGTCCTCAACTCCATTCAATACCAAACCTTCAAGGATAAGAATGTCCCCATCCTTGCAAGCAGCATGAGAAGGAAGATCTTTTGAATCTGCGTGGTCAACGCTTGGAGTATCAACACCCAATAGAGTCACACCGTTTTTAGAAAAATAGCGGATCAATGCCGGCGAGATTGCTGAAAAGTTTCCACCCCAGTGATCCGGATCGGGATGTGAACCTGTGTTGAGGAGTACACGAGAACTCTTCGGTTGCGCGACGAGATGCTCCAAAGTGATCTCTTCGCCTTCTTTAGCTGTGACTGAAATTACCTGGCACTCACCAATACACCGAGATAAATCGACCGACTCGATGGTGGCTCCATCTACATCATAGTGACTCGGCGCATCCAGATGACTTCCAAGGTGAACCGTCGACCGCAAAGTGGAGAGGGTCAAGTTGTCACCTTGAGACAGATCTAGTAAGACCTCACGGCTCAGAGGCGAGTCTCCTGGAAAGACCGCTGTCTCTGGTTTGAGAAGAGGAGAGATATCGATGAGATCCAATGTTCTCCTTACATCTCGGAGCGAATAGCCCAGAGGTCCGGGAAAAGCGGCGTAAAGAGGGTCCTTTTTAAGAACTCAACCCCATCACTTCCTCCAGTACCAATTTTCGTGCCGATGGTTCGCTCTGCTAACTTCACATGGCGATAACGCCACTCCTGAATACCTTCGTCGATATCGGTGAGCAGTTCCAAAAGCACAGAGACATCCGGCTTCTCTCTGTACATTCGAAGAAGTTCTTTTTGAACTCCTTCGTTTTCAGTGATCGCTTGTGTGACATCCCTCTCGAGAATTTCTTGCGGAATATTGCATCCGCTCCGGGAAAGATATGAGTTCAACACATCCATCAGGCAAGGCGCATTTAGCGATTGCTCCAGTTCATCTCTCAGCGGAACGCCTTCGGGTGTCATATCGAGAACGCGCTGCCTTTTGTAACCCAGCCTGAACTCCATTATCCGGAATTGTACAGACTGAAATCCGCTCGCAGTGTCGAGTCTATCTCGAAAAGAAACGAAACTGAGTGGAGTCATCGTTTCAAGAATGTCGACTTGTTGAACAAGTGTCTTAAGAATCATTCTCATTCTTTTGAGAGTCGCCACGCATCCCCATAGATCATCTTCATTCAAGCAGTACTCGGCTCTGTCCATTTCATGAAGAAACTGTTTAAACCAAAGCTCGTACGTTTGATGGATGATGATGAAAAGAGTCTCGTCATGTTCGGCGGGCTCTGATCTGGGCGTTTGAATATCCAGAAGTTGAGAGATCCCAAGATAATCGTGATACGTCAAGGTCATTTCAGACTCCAGAGAAAGGCCATCACAACAATGGCGACCACTAGAACAACTACGAATCGAATAGTCTTTTCCTGTGACTTCGAAATGCTAATCGCGTCAGCATACGGAGTGTTTGAGAAACTAACCATCGAGTAAAGAGAACGGTACCACCCGGGGAGACATTTCTGTAGAAGGTTTGAAAACTTCTTAGAGAGCAAAAACAGCGGCTTAGCCACATGATCTTGCATTTCATAGAAGTTTTGCAGGGCAAGATCTGCAATGGCATTACCATTTACAATCCGCTCCTCCTGATACTCCACGAGGGCTTGGTCGAGATCTTCTGGATTCGATTCTATTCTCTCACAAAGAATTCGGACATCTTCAAAGCCAGCATTCATACCCTGACCATAAAATGGCACGATGGCATGCGCAGAATCACCGACAAGAGCGATTTTCCCCACCACCCAAGGCTTGCATCGAATCGTCACGAGAGACGAAGGAGAAGAAGCTAAGTACTGCTCTTCCAAATCAGGAACCAGAGCAGGAACGTCCGGGAACCATTCTTCGAAATATCTCTTCACCTGGCTGGGATCTTTCAACTGCGAAAATGAGTTCTCACCTTCGAGGGGCCAGAAGAGAGTCCCAGTAAAAGAACCATCGCCATTTGGCAGGGCAATCATCATGAACTTTCCACGTGGCCAAATATGCAGGGCATTTTTCTCTATTCGAAATTCGCCATCTTCTGCGGGCGGGATATACAACTCGGTATATCCATGCGTGAGATAATCCTGCGAATAGTTGAAGCGATCACCCACCATTAAGTTTTGGCGTACCGCTGAATATGCGCCGTCTGCACCAATAACTAAGTCGCCATTCACCTCAACGATTTCACCTGTATCTTCATGTTCAAAGCGAACCACGCCCGCTCTGGCATCTACTCCAATGCAGCGTTGCTGAAAGTGAAGTTCTACTTCTTTTTCCTCTGCTGCCTTTTCAATCAAAAACTTATTTAATCCACCCCGTGAGATGCTGTAGATATTGTCGTCAGCGTTGGGTGAATAAGGCTGAAAGGTCGTTGTGGAATCTTTTCCATGCATTCTACGACCTCGCATAGGAACGGCCATCTCCAATGCATGCTCACGTAGGCCTACTCTTTCTAAGGCAGTGAGACCTCGCGTTGAAATCGCAAGATTAATACTTCGGCCATGAACTATTCTCGCATCACGAATATCTCCACGGCGTTCATATACCGAGACCTTATGACCATCGCGGGACAATGCCAACGCAGCGAGTGCGCCAGTCAAACCTCCCCCAACGATGACGATGGATTTTTTCGACATATCAGTTCGTCGCCCCCACTTGTTCTCCCAATACCTGGGAGAATCGAGCGATCTCTTCATAGGTATTATACAAAGGAGTCGGAGCAATCCGGATGACATCCGGAGGACGGAAATCTGTGACGATTCCAGTGGCCTGAAGAAACTCTCTCAATTCTTGAGCACTTCCATGAACTTTTATGGAAATCTGTGCTCCTCTGCTGTCTTCGTCAGCAGGCGTGATGATCGAATAATGATCCTCACCTATGGCACTAATGCACTCTTCCAAAAATCCAGTCATTCTTTTTGAACGCTCTCTGAGTGAACTGATTCCTACCTCATCGAAGATCGCCAAAGATGCGTGTAGCGGTGCCATCGACAAGATCGGCGGATTAGAAACTTGCCAACCTTCAGCACCCGGGTGAGGTACGAAATCTGTCATCTCGTCCATCTGAAATCTCGTTGCAGGGTCATTCCCCCACCAACCTGCGAGTCGAACAAGATCTTCGTTTGTCGCATGTCGCTCGTGAACGAATGCTCCCCCGACTGCTCCTGGTCCACAATTGATGTACTTGTAACTACACCAGGCCGCAAAATCGACGCCGTCGTCATGTAAGTTGAGGTCAATATTTCCCGCAGCATGTGCAAGATCGACCCCAAATGGAACATCATGTGCAGCACACGCCGCTGAAATAGCAGCGAGGTCATAGGCTTGACCCGTGAAAAAATTGACTCCCGCCAACATCACCATCGCCAACTCTGAATGATGCTCTTCGATCGACGCGACAATATCTTGAGTTTCAAGACAGTGGCGGTCTTCTTTTGGCTCCAGAACCAGCATATCCCGATTCACATCGCCATTGTGCCAACGAATCTGGGCTTGCAATGCGTAGATATCAGAGGGGAAGGTGGGCGCATCTGAAAGGATACGAGTCTTACGACCTTTGGGGCGATAGAAGGAGGCCATCAGGAAATGGAGATTTGCAGTCAGGGTATTCATAAATACCACTTCACCGGGACGAGCACCGACGAGACGAGCCCCACTTTCCCGGAAGGACTCATGATAGGGATACCAAGGCCTGCGGGCATGATGATGCCCGTCTACAGCCAGATCTCTCCAGTCCTCAAGCTCTGCTTGCACGTCTACAAAAACCGCCTTGGGCATGAGCCCCAGTGAATTCCCGCAAAAGTAGACCATATCCCCACCGTCTTTTCTTTGGGGGATATGAAATTGATCTCTTCGGGTTTTTACGGGGTCTTGATCTTCAAGTTGTCGCGCCCTGTCCAGCAATGTCATCGAGAATCTCCTCCACGCTGTTCAGGAAATGATCCGGGATCCAATCCCAGAAACTCCCATGCAGTACCTCCCAGCATCCGGTCTTTCTGGGTTTCTGACAAACTCTTCATCGCTGTGATCATCGCTCCGGGATGATCTTCTCCGAGAGGGAATGGGTAGTCACTCCCTAGCGCTAATTTGTCCACCCCCACCAACGCCATCAGTTGTTCCAGGTTGTTAGGGTCATGGACTAAAGTATCGAGATAAAACTGGCCCAAATACTCACTGGGAGTCTTGCACCCATTGACTCCACAAAGATCCGGACGAGCCTTGTAACCTTTGTCGATTCTCGCCAGGGTGCCTGGGAAAGATCCCCCACCGTGGGCGAAACAAATTTTGAGCTCTGGTAACCGATCGAAGATTCCACCGAAGATCATCGAACAGATCGCTAGGCTAGTCTCCGCCGGCATCCCTACCAACCAAGGTAAAAAGTAAGATCCCAATCGATCGGCACCGAGCATGTCCCACGGATGAACAAAGATGGAGACATCTCTTTTCGCCGCATGCTCAAGGACAGGAAACAACTCTGGAGCGTCCAGATTCCACTCATTGCAGTGAGTTCCTATCTGTAAGCCTGGAAATCCCAGTTCGTCGACACAACGGTCCATTTCGAGGCATGCCAACTCAGGATCTTGGAGCGGGACCGTTCCGAGGCCTACAAACCTAGAAGGAGTGTCCTTGACCACTTCTGCAATGTGATCGTTGAGTAGGCGAGATAAATCATGAGCGTCAGCCGCCTGAGCCCAGTAACTAAACATGATGGGGACCGTCGAAAGTGCCTGAACGTCGATACCCTGTCGATCGCAATCCTCGATTCTCTTCTCAGGATTCCAGCAGCGGTCATCCACTTCTCTGAAAAACTTCCCATCCTTCCAAAGCTTTGCACAACAAGGTGCATGATGCTCGATGGAGACGAAGCCGTCGTAGCCATATCTTTTTGACAGATCAGGCCACTGCTCAGGCAGAATGTGTGTATGAAGATCGATATTGAGCGACATGACAGCCTCCAGGGGATCGAACTGACAGGGAACGACCTGACAGGGAACGACCCACCTCTGAAAAAAAGAAGAAGTTTATGGTGTCTGGCTTACCGGTTGGACAACTGCCCCACACTTACTGCAAGTCCGTTGATCTTCATTTTCCCAGAAATTTCCCAAGAGCGGTTTCAGCTGACCCACGATGTCCGTCAACACAAACTGGGCATTCAGTACCTTGTGGTCGCACTGATCGCAGTAGACGACGAATTGATCCTCTACGCCCTCAGGTCTTTTTCTTTCGACCACCATTCCGATGGTGCCTTCTCCTCGCTGAGGAGAATGGGGAATCCCGGGGGGGAGCAACATGACATCGCCCTCCCTAATCACAATATCCCGTTCTTTTCCGTCTTCTTTCACCTTGAGGACCATGTCTCCTTCAAGCTGGTGGAAGAATTCTTCGGTCTCATTGATGTGATAATCTTTTCGCAGATTCGGACCACCCACGATCATGACGATGAAATCGGTATTTTTCCAAACTACCTGATTTCCCACAGGAGGCTTGAGAAGGTGTCGATGCTCGTCAATCCACTCTTTAAGGGAAAATGCCGAAAGTGTAGACATGATCATGTCCTTTCCTAGGATCTACTCTGGTGTCTCCGCTTGAATACCCCACGGATACCGTTATACAGTAATCCTTCTACGGTTCCTCGGCAACGAAGACCCAGCAGGTAAACTCGCTCTATTGGAGAGAATAAACTCCAGATCGATAGAAGCGCAAACCAGAGAAGCAAGAAGCAACATTAGGGATTGGAGGACTGCCCATGGGTACCGAGGAGATCAAGTTTCTACCCACCGATTTCGAAAAGTTTGCAGACTCCGTACAAGACAATGCTGAATTCAACGACGCTCGCCTCGAAGTTCGAAGAAAACTCGATTTATTGGGTAAAGCAGGAGGCGAAAAATTGTCGGACGGTGTCCATGATTTCGTCTCCAGAGCCAGCCTCCACCATCCTCACAAAGTGAACTCGTTCAAAGTTGACAAGCAATGGGTCTATCTCTCTCGGGCCGAATCTGAACGTAAGGAACTTCAAGGCCGGCTAGGTCAGGAAATCGGAGAAGATTTAGGCAGTGACTACAATCATGCTGTCCTCGTATTGGAAATTCAGCACTCCGGTTTGACCCTTGCATTGAGGATTCACCCCAGAGCCTGGTGGGATGGAGAAAACCTCAGGCGACAAATGGGACGTCAAGAAGGCCGAGAAAACCTTGCGGCTGCGGTCAAGCCGTTGAAGGGATTTCGCCTAAGAATCGATGACAATAAAACTTCAAGGGCTTGTGAAACGGTGGACGACATCGAGTGGATGACGGTTCGTAAACATTTCACTCCCGGTGAACACTGGATGCACATCGAGAAACATATCGATGGAGATTCTCTTTTTGTCAGCTCAGGCGGATTCCAAGAGCGCCTACTCGATGAGTGGAGTCGTCTCTTGCCGGCTTACAAACTCTTTTGCTGGCATAAAAACAATGACGAATTGTTCGCCTGAATCGATATTGACCAAATCGATGGCATAAGCCTTCAGGCTGGCTCGTTTATCTCGAGTGATTTTCTGGAATAATCGTCCTGGAGGGAGCGCCATGACATTGACCAGAAAATCAACTCCGCCATTGCTGAAGTCAGTACTACTGCTTCTGACCCTATCTCTGGGTTTGTCCGCCTTAGCGACTCCTGTCAACGACGAGAAGAATGAAGACAACGTCCCTGATTTCTCTTCAGTGATTCGCCCCATCCTGTCTCGACACTGCCTTCCGTGTCACGGTCCCGATGGAAATACACGAAAAGCGGACCTCAGGCTGGATATACACGAGTTGGCTCTAGACGTTCTCGATCCCAGTTCTCCGGGTGATGGAGAGTTCTCTCGAAGAATTCTTAGCTCAGATCAAGATGATCAAATGCCGCCGCCTGACTTCATTGAATCTTTGGACAAAGAGGAGAGAGAAACACTGATCCGCTGGGTCAATGCCGGAGCCCCTTGGGAAGAGCACTGGAGTTTCGAGCCTCTTACTCATCCTACATGGCCATCGAGCTCTAGTGATTCTGGCATCGATTTCTTTATCCATGAAAAACTAAAGCAACAAGGGCTTTCACCATCCGAGAGTGCGATGCCAGAAACGTTGGCCAGAAGATCTTCATTGGATATCACTGGCCTTCCACCTGAACCGGAGCGAGTCGACGCCTTCCTTCTTGAGTATGCATCCCAGCCGAATGAAGCATGGGCGAAGTGGGTCGATGACTTATTATCCTCTCCCGCATATGGAGAACGCTGGGCAAGCCTTTGGCTGGATTTATCCAGATACGCGGATACGAAGGGTTATGAACAAGACGGACATCGAAACATTTGGCCTTGGCGTGATTGGCTCATTCGATCCCTAAATTCTGATATGCCTTTTGACCGATTCACACAAGAACAGCTCGCAGGAGACCTCCTTTCCGACGCCACAGATCAGACTCGTATCGCAACTGCATTTCATAGAAATACTCTTACGAATGACGAGGGAGGAACTCAGGACGAAGAATTTCGGGTCGCGGCAGTCGTCGACAGGGTCAATACCACCATGGAAGTCTGGATGGGCCTGACTGCTGCCTGTGCTCAATGTCACGACCACAAATATGATCCGATATCCCAAAAGGAATATTATCAGCTCTACGATGTCTTTAATCAGACACAAGATGCCGACCGAAATGACGAGTTCCCCACTCTTCCCGTTCTCAAAGATGATGACGAGTTCGAATTCGTTAAAACTGGAGAACTTCTCTCTCAACAACTCCAAACTCTATCTGAAGAAAAACTTCAAATACCAGATCCCATAAAACAAGAGTCGCTACCTGATCCTGCGACAGCAGAGGTGATGATCGATCTCGCTTACTCGGGAGTCACACTTCCTCTCGCCACAGAAACCATCGATCAAACAGTGACTCCATGGATTTGGTCCCTCGCACCGGTGGGTTCACCCGAAGGGTTGACCCGGATCATCCGTCAGAAAGCTCCTCCCCAACAAACTCGACAGGTCTTTTTTGATCAAAGCCTAATCCCGATTTCGGTTCGAAATGGGGATACCCTTTCTATTCAAGTAAAGATCCTGGAGTCTCCGCAAACTTTGATGCTTCAGGTTCACTCTGCGGATGAAACCGCATGGGAACATCGTGCGTTTTGGGGTGAAGACCTGTTCACATGGGGAATCTCTGGCACGCCATCTCGCTGGCAAATCGGCGATTCCACAAACCTAGAAGTCACTGGGGAGTGGCTCCATCTCGAAATCCCCATTTCAACTATCGCGATCACACCCGACAAAAAAATTACTGGAGTTGCACTGTCTCAAATCGGAGGCCTCGTCGAATGGGGTGGTGTAAGGCTTCGTGGAATCCGTGAAGAAGCTCCGCGCCCATTGTCGAATTTTGACGACTTCCTCAATCTGTATCCTCAGTTTCAATCCCAACTATTGCCCGCTGAAATACGCTCTCTGATCGAACAAAATCCCGAACTAGGATCTGACTCTTATCAAAATCTATTCGATTGGTGGAAGAGCGATGTTTCGCTGTACGGTCGAATGATTCTCTTTTCAAGAAAACAAGAGATCGCACAGACTCGAAAACTCCTTGAGTCTATTCAATCCAGGGCCGTTTCGGTTCCGATACTCGCCTCTCTTTCTGCAGAAATGAAACGGGAAACACGTCTACTTCAGAGAGGCTCATATCTTCAACCGGGCGAAATCGTAACGGGAAATGTCCCCGAGTTTCTGCACTCACCGTCCAGCGACACTCCCATGAATCGATTGGAATTGGCGAAGTGGCTTGTTCACCCCGACAACCCTTTAACAGCAAGAGTTCAGGTCAATCGCATATGGGAGCAACTTTTCGGAAAAGGGTTAGTGAGAACTGTCGAGGACCTCGGCACTCAGGGCGAACTGCCGAGCCACCCGGAGTTACTGGATCACCTGGCTGTCACCTGGCAGGAAAGTGACCAATGGAGTTTTAAGGCATTGATTCGCAGGATCATGCTGAGTGATACCTATCGCCAAAGCAGCCGTCAGACACCTGAACATTTACGGACAGATCCTGATAATGTTTGGCTCGCAAGGGCACCGAGAACAAGACTCACTGCAGAAATGATCCGTGATCAGGCTCTAGCAGTCGGTGGGCTCCTGTCTCGAAAACTGTACGGTCCACCCGTCTATCCCCCACAACCCGATGGTGTTTGGCAAGTGGTCTACAATGGCTCTAATTGGCCCACGAGCGTCGGCGAAAATAGAGTACGCCGAAGCCTCTATACCTATTGGCGAAGAACTGCACCTTATCCGGCTATGCTAATTTTTGATTCTCCCGATCGTCAAGTATGCCAATCTCGGCGCATTCGAACGAATACACCTCTTCAAGCCTTGGTCACACTCAATGATCCTGTCTACATCGAAGCCGCGGCCGGATTGGCAAAGCTGGCTTTATCAGAGAACGACACTGTCCTTGACGCTGTCACCTTCGCTTTTCGGCGCGCGCTCTCAAGAAAACCTGAATCAGCAGAATTAGAAACACTGATGTCATTGGTATCGCAACAAATCGATCACTTCTCTGAATCTCCAGAAAATGCTCAAGCACTCATCGAAGGAGCAAACTGGGATATTTCAACCGAGCAAGATCCTCTGGAAGCGGCCGCTTTGATTATTTTGGCAAATGTAATTCTAAACCTCGATGAATTTCTCGTCAGGGGGTGAACATCATGGATTCCGATCAACAGTTTTTTCTAGAACATCACCGAGAGATCACCCGTCGCTGGTTCCTTGGCCGGATGGGCTTGGGAATTGGCGGCTTGGCTCTGTCTTCCATCTCTCCGGGTGGCCTTGGTGCAAAACCCGCTCCTGTCGAGGGCATCATCAGGGCGCCTCACTTCGCACCCAGAGCGAAGAGAGTGATCGCTATACATATGGCAGGGTCTCCTCCGCAACAGGATCTCTTTGATCCAAAACCACTGTTGAAGGAAATGGATGGTCAACCCTGCCCTGATCACCTGATGAAGGACGAAATATTCCCCTTTATCAAAGGACACCCCAAAATATTAGCCAGCCCCTACGAATTTGAACGTGATCCTCAGTCCGGGATGGAAATCTCAGAACTGATGCCCGAACTTCGCAAGGTCTCCAACGAAATCTGCATGATCCGTTCGATGCACACGGAACAATTTAATCATGCTCCGGCACAGATGTTTATCTACACCGGTTCACCCCGCTTCGGTCGCCCTTCAATGGGCTCTTGGCTGACATGGGGCCTTGGAAGTGGCAATACGGATCTGCCTTCATATGTGGTGTTAGTCTCGGGAGGAAAAACTCCCAGTTCAGGGAAAAGTGTTTGGGGATCAGGCTTTCTTCCCTCAGTTCACCAGGGTGTTCAATGTCGAACTTCTGGGGACCCCGTTCTCTATCTTGGAAACCCTCCTGGGGTAGACGGTGTCACTCGCAGAGATTCCATCGATGCAATTCAAGCCTTGGATCGAATTGCCGCAGAGAGAGACTCAGATCCTGAAACTTTGACACGCATCGAACAATACGAGCTGGCCTTCCGCATGCAAACCTCAGTTCCAGAGGTCATGGACGTCTCCCAGGAAAGCCAAGAAACCTTGGATATGTATGGAGCAGATGCCTCGCAAGCAAGCTTCGCCAGAAATTGTCTCCTCGCGAGAAGGCTCGTGGAAAAAGACGTCCGCTTTGTTCAGCTCTTTGATTGGGGTTGGGATACTCACGGTACCAATCCCAGCGATGACATCATCCATCAATTACCTTTGAAGTGTAAACAAACAGATCGCCCGGTCGCAGCACTCATTAAAGACCTACGCCAAAGAGGCCTTCTCGATGACACCTTGATACTCTGGACTGGGGAATTTGGACGAACGGCCATGAATGAAGAACGGGGAGGATCTCAATATCTGGGAAGAGACCACCACCCCCATAGTTACACCATGTGGATGGCCGGAGGAGGAGTCAAAGGGGGATATGTACACGGTGAAACCGATGAATTCGGTTATTCCATCACCAAGGATCCCGTTCATGTTCATGATCTTCAAGCCACGGTGCTCCACCTGATGGGATTCCATCATGAACAGTTAACTTATCCCTATCAGGGAAGAGATTTCCGTCTCACAGATGTCCACGGAAAGGTGATTCAGGATTTGATCTCATAAAGAACCGTGAACCAGCCTGATCAATCTCCCAAAATCCAGCACGAATCAGGTTGAGAGTTGTTCAGATTCACATCAGGGCCCGGCAACGGATATGGGGCAGCCGGTGAAGGTCCATCCTGAAAGAGTAGGGAGATGATCTGAATGGCATCCGTGATAGTGACAAAACCATCATCTTGGAAGTCACAAGCATCGACGCAGCCTTCAGTATCTTCGGAGTTGAAGAGGTAACCCAGTACTGTCAACGCATCGGAAATATCTATGCTCAGATTTCCGTTACAGTCTCCCCTTAAGAAACAATGACCATAACCGAGGGCTTCATGAGCACCCAGATCACGACGTAATCCTTGTGGCCGTAGCACCCCATCGATATCGGTGACGGGTAATCCAGGATAATCGTCGGTGCCTTCATCTATCGCAGCCGAACACTCCCCCGGATAACCGAAATCATCCAGTTCTGCATCTTTCTGAAAGACGAGAGGTTCTTCGGGATCCGCACCCTGCATCAACACGTGAATCAGATTGAAATCTGCTAAGGGCCCCTCAGATAATCCGGCCTCTCTTGTCGCATCATTTCTCCAGATAATAGAATTAACGATGGTAGGGTTCGCGAGTAATTCAGCTCGAATACCCCCGCCCTTACCGTATGTCGAATTGCTGTCGATGGTGCAATGGAGAAATAATGCAGAGACACCCTCGACGCACGCTACTCCTCCCCCGGAGTCAGAAGCATGGTTATTCAAGATCAGGCAATTTTCGACGCGAGGATCTCCGAGGATTCTCAGGAACAAGCCTCCACCCTGATGAGCCGCACTGTTATCTGTCACTCTGAGACGGGCAAAAGTCGAGAAGGTCTCAAAGTTATAGATTCCTCCACCATCGTGATTCGCAGTGTTTCCGGAAATTGTGCTATCGACAATATTGAGATCCGAGAAGTGAGTGACTCCCAGACCCCCTCCATCATTGGCGATATTGCCCAACACCTGAAGGCCTGAAACTTCGAAGTTGGAGAACTGCTCAAAAAGCCCTCCCCCTCCTTCATCTGTGGCAAAATTACCTTCGACCAAACACTGGCTGAAGGATCCATTGGCCATAGACATAAAGAACCCGCCTCCAGATTCTCCACTGTTTTGAAGGAAATCGCAGTCGAGCACATTGATCTGTGATTCCCCACCTGCAAAAAATCCACCACCCCAGCCATATGACAAGTTTTCCAAAAATTGACTCTGGGAAATCGTGCAACTACCACCTTCAACAGAAAGTCCACCACCTTGACTGGCGAAGTTATTCAGGAAGACGCAATCACTGATCGTAATATTGGAGTTCTCCGAGTGGACTCCGCCGCCTCTGGAAGAACTGTTTTCTAAAAACATACAGTTATCGATCGTGGAGACACTATCGATCACGATCAATCCGCCTCCACAAAGAGATAGAGGCTCGCCGCAACTGACGCCAAATCCGTTTTGAACAGTGAATCCAGAAAGTCTGCAACTTGTGGATATTGATTCCATCTTCACGACAGATAGAAAACTTCCAGCTCCATCCAAAAACGTAAACTCAGGGCCATCGACGCCGATGATCTCCAGAGATTTTCCTTCGTAGTCGACAAACTCTTGATACGTCCCTGGGGATACTAAAATACGGTCGCCGTCATTGGCGATGGCTATCGCCGCATTAATGGTGGGATATTGTCCTGGAACTTGCCTATCCAATGCTTGCGAATCTCTACCCTGTAACAACACAGAGCAAAAAATCGCCAATGCTAAGAGATAGCGGGGTTGTTTATTCATTGCGTATCTCACGGGCATGTTGGACACGCTGGTGAGGGAGTAACGCAATTGAAATCGTCATCTCCAGGATACTCTTCAAGTCCACACTCTGGGAATGGGTACGGCGGAGCGACTCCAATACCAAACACATAATAGAGTGTAAAAACAACATCAGTAATGTTGTAGAGCCCGTCGTCATCTGCATCTGCTGCATCGAGACAACTCGGTCCTATTCCGTCTAAAAATAGATAATGAAGAGAAAAGATTGGATCAGCAACATCAACAATAGCATCGTTGTTCGCGTCACCCCTAATGAAGAGCGCCGTCGCTGGCACACACACCTGGCCAGGATAAGTCAAAGATGGAGCGATCGATTCGTTATTGATAACAGCACGATTCGAAAGAACAACATTTCCGGTCCCGTTGATCTGATCGCAAAAGCTCACTGTGTAACATTCGAAACAGTCGACTTCCTCAGGTGCAAAAAACTCAAAGTTGCCGATCTCTTGAGGAAGAAAACTTGGAGGAATTGTTTGTCCTGCAAAAGGCGGTAAAAAGTCTACTAGAATTCCAATAAGGATCTCTCGGCCGTCTCCATCCTCATCATCATTATCCATTTGTTGGTTGACGTATTCGGCACCGACATCTTCAACCACCGTATCTTCTATGGTGAAAGATCCCGGCAATGCAATGAGGGGTGCTTCAAAACAGGCTGTAATAGTGAAGCCTTGTATATTGCTGGAAGGATCAATGAAGAAGAATGAAAACTTCTCCACTCCCCCAGGCTGAATACGAACCTGAGGATCATAAATAGCTGTCCCCGTTTTTCCACCTAGATAAATGGTGTCATCTAATGCGAACAACGGTGTGCCCATGAGTAACAGCCCGATGATCACCAGGGAAAACTGGATGACCCCGACAGGCTTGGCGGGTGACTTTCTCATAAACTCTTCCAGATCCTATAAATAACTATCTATTGACGGCGAGCAGACAAATATTGAAGTCTTCGAACTCACGAGAATAATCTTCACTTATTAATAATCTACACCCGAAGTAAACTGCCTAATGTGTACATTGACAATATCCGGTCTTAAAAAAATATCGTAACTTGCGATTATTAACTACAAAACTAACAAGGGTAACTAATGATTACAAACGCAGTCCTGTGCCTTATTTAGGCGATATTCGCGGGATGTCCCGCCTATGGCATCTATTGTTAATAATCGCCCCAGCAGTGGATCCCCCATCTGAGCGAGAATTTTCAGTACTTCTGTCGATTGGTACATTCCGACCATTCCGGGCAAGACTCCCAATACACCCGTTTCAGCACAGCCCTGACATAAATCAGGGTCCGGTACGGTGGGATGTAAACAACGGAGACAGGGACCTCCCTTTTGAGGATCAAACACCGTCACCATGCCCTCAAATCGGTGAACGGAGCCATGAACCACCGGGATACCGCGATTTCTGGCAGCATCGCTGACCAAAAAACGGGTCGGAAAATTGTCGCTGGCATCCACGATGACATCGACGTCTTCGATGAGATCCATCACGTTCGAAGTGTCCAGTCGAAGAACGTGCTCCTCCACTGTGACTCCAGGATTCATGGCACGGAGCTGACTCGCTGCCAAAGGGACTTTTAACTCGCCCACGTCCCTCGATTTATAAATAATTTGTCGAGGGAGATTGGATCGGCTCACAACGTCATCATCCACGAGTCGCAGCGTCCCCACTCCCCCAGAAGCAAGGTACATGGCTGCGGGGCACCCCAATCCACCGACACCCACAATCATGACTCTACTTTTTAACAAACGTTGCTGCCCCGTCATGCCAAATTCAGGGAGAACCAACTGACTGGCATATCTCTCCCGCTGTTCATCGTCCAATTCTGAAGCCGTCTCAGGAATCTGAATAGGATGACCATTCGAGATCCATTCGACAAATCCTCCAGACATCGAAGTCGCCCGCCCCCAACCTTGTTGACGGAGGTACCGAGTGGCCTGTAACGAACGAATACCGTGTTGACAATATACGATCAGCGGCTGATCGGGATGCGACATTGATTCTGTCACTTCTGGAACCCGAGAGAGGGGTAGATGTAAAGCACCCGGCAATATCCCGTCGGCAAGCTCAAATTCTTCCCTGACATCTAAGGCGACAGAACCCGGGTTTTTTCGAAGCCACTCCTCCACCTGCTGCGGAGAAAGTTCTTCTGGAAAGGCATCCATATCATTAGGTGTCATCGGTTCATCCTCGGTTCATCCTCGGTTCGCGGCCCCTCCTACGACGTCACTCTTAGATCTGACACATGACATGGGGATCCCGTTGTTCTACACTGAGTGTCACCGCTCTTCTGCACCTGGACAACCACATGCAGAAAAGCAAAGTGCTTCATGTGAGAAGAGACTCTCATATAAAATAACGGCCGGGATTGACGGTCGGGATGAACGACACACATTACAGCAATCGGAAACACAGCACAGCAATCGGAAACACAGCACAGCAATCGGAAACACAGCACAGCAATCGGAAACACAGCACAGCAATCGGAAACACAGCACAGCAATCGGAAACACAGCACAGCAATCGGAAACACAGCACAGCAACCGGAACGAAAGGGCATGGCAGGCAATCTATGTTGAAGGGAAGAGATCAGCTCCTTGAAACCACCCGAATATTTCTAAAATCGGCTATGGATTCTGGAATCATTGACACTCAGGAGCACTCCTATCTCTCTGAATGTCTCAGCTCGATTCCAGAAACAGAAAATTGCGGCCTTCAAGCTGATCAAGCAGAACAGTTTATTCACACCACTATTCAACTGATTCAAGCATGCCTCTACGAAAAAGAACCACCACGAACCGGCTTTGTAACTCCCATTCTCCAAAAAGAATTAGATCGTCATTGCCAAGAAAAAGGGGGTTCGAGTTGGAATCTGGAGTCGGTCAATGATGTATCCAGAAAAGGGAAAGATCGCCGCTTCACATTTGGTCAAGTGAAACAAAATCCGGACGATCCCGATGATCCCTCTTTCTTCGGTGGCGTCTGGCTCGCGAACTGCGATGGCAAAACCAGGCGCATCGCATTTGCCATCGTGGCCGATGTCATCCCTGGGTCGGAAGCATGGGAGCCTGTTGAAAACCTCAATGAAAACAGGGACTCACTGCATGAGACGGTGAAGAACCGAGGGCAATACCCCTGGAAGTTACAAGTAAATCCAGATTCAGATCTGGGACGTTGGATCGTAAGGCTCACGGGGACTCCTAATGTCGGTCAACATAGTGGCCACATTCCTTTGGGCGTATTGGGCGAAGCCGTAAGAAGAGCCTTAGAGCCACGAGGCCTCACCCATTTATTGCTGGGCCCAAGTCGCAGAGACCCTCCCACAGAACCTTGGCACACCGGATCTTTCCTGAGAAGGATCGGTAGCAGTTTTGATTTCGAATGGAGGGGTTACGCCATCGAACCACGTCGGGATACTCTCGTCGAGGCTACGTGTGTGATTGGCGTCCGTGGAAAAATTCTACAAATCTTGGATTGCTAAAGCCCTTATCAACGTTGACTTCATGAATTGTACTTCATACAGAACTGCTTCTTCCTAAACGACAGAACTCATTTGAGACAAAACAACCGTGGAGCGTGAACGAGACGCCTCATTTGAAGCATGACCATTTCCTATGCTACCCAATATGTTTTCATCACTTACAATAATCAGATCCTAGTCAGGACCCGGCAAATGGTTGGATTTCATGTCTTCTATGAGATCTTTCCCCTTCCAAAGGAGACGCAATGCCTGACCCTCAGCCCACAGATCATGCCCGTAACTTTTCCGGCATAGCCACAGGAGTAACCATGATTCGAAAAATTTCCCTATTGGGCTTTTTCATACTGATGCATGGAACCATAAGCCTTCAACCCATATCTCTTCATGCTCAAAGCGCGAACTCTGAAAAACCTCCGATTTTCATTCTTCCAGGAACACCCATTCCTGTCGAACTCACGGAAGCATTCCTGAGCAATGAAAATAATGTCGAACAGACGCTCGAATTATTAGATCGATTAGAAAAAGAAAATCCGAAATCTAAAACTGCATTGCAAATGTACAGGGCAATATTTCTAAAACAGAAAGATAGAACTACGGAAGCTCTTTCAATCCTTGAAGAAATGGAAGCCGCTGATTCCAGTGAAACATGGAAACACCGCGTTCGTTTTGAACGAGCAGAAATACTGATCGAGTTAGGTCGATTTGGTGAAGCGCAACGTATCATTGAGTCAGAAACAAAGAGGCTTCACTCGAATGAACGGCGAAAAGAACTCGCCCTGATTCTTATAAAGGTAGGCGACAAGCTTTCTGAAGAACCCGATCCTAATCAGATCAACCCCACACCAAGGTCTCTCGATAAAGCCCATCAGGTTTACAGTCAAGCGGCAGATTTACTACCCCCAACAGAGGTTCTTGAACGCGCCATGAGCAATATGGTGCGGTGCTCGGAGGAGCAAAACAGTAGAAATCTGTTTTCGGATTGCAAAAGATATCTTGAAAACTTTGACTATAAAAACGCACCCTGGGACGAAGGGAATGGAGAAAACTATGTCGGCAAAAGTCTCCTTTCAGTTCTATTGGCGCAGACAAAATCAATGCCAAAACGTGAGAAGCGACAAGCTCTAAATGACCTTATCCAACGCATCGATTCCGAGATCATCGACCATCCCTGGCTCGCTCGTTTCTTTGCGAATCAATCAAAAGATTCGGTGTCAAAAACTCGAAACGAATGTCTTAGAAGAATCATAAGCACTTACAACACTCCTGACCTTATCCTGACGGCAATGAAACGATTTGTAGCGACCGCAACAGATCACGAAGAGTATTGGGAGATTGATTTCCAAATTGGAAACATACTTCTTCAGGAACAGCTCACAGAAGATGCTTTGCAACACTGGATCGGTTTCTTAGGCCGGGTACCAAATTCACTATCTAAAAATCCCGAGAATCTTCCCGCGAAAGCCCAATACAAGATTGGGCGCATACTTTGGACTTTAGAAAAATACGACGAAGCCATTGCTGCCCTAAAAAAGTATGGAGCCGATTATCCGGATGGGCCCGATTGGGCAGCCGCACAAGATAACATCATCCAAATCGAATCCGAATTCTGTGAACGCCTTTACAGAAATAAGAGTTTCGAGGAATGCCGCGCATCCATCGTAAAGTTCTCACAGAAGTACCCCATCGATCACAGAACTCTTCCATTGCTCAAACTCTCAGCAATGTCTTTTTCTGCTCAAGCAGAAGAGCGACTCACAGGATTGACGATTGACCAGCTGACTGATTCGACAACTGTTCAGCAACTCTATGAAAGTTGCATCTCTGAGCTCAGAAAAATTCATGGCAAATATCCAAAATCCATTTTGGGCCAAGAAGCACTCTTCACTATCGGTAATATCTTGGAACAGAATCTTCTTAAACCAGAAGAAGCAGTGGTTGCCTACAGGGATTGCTTTGGTGGAGTTAGAGAATTTGACGCAAGGCTAAGGCTGGAGGCCCTCACCCAAGTCTCCATCGCTGTTGAAACAAAAAAACTACACCGATCTTCTGAAGCCGCCGTTTTCCATCTCGATACGCGAAATATTGAATCCGTAACTATCGACCTATTTCCTATCGACTTGGAAACCTACTTTCGGAAATACCAAAGCAGGAAAAATATTGCTCAACTCGACCTTGATCTCATTGATCCATGGAAGTCATTTGAAATAGAAGTCGAAAACTACTCCAGGTATCGACAGTGTTCACAAGAGATAGAGCTTCCAGTAGAAGGTTCAGGCACTTGGGCAGTGGTTGTCTCTGCTGATAGATTCAGGGCAACGACATTGGTCGTAAGGACCGACCTTGACGTCATCGTTCAAGCAGGGCGTAAAGAAGTCCTCATCTATGCCCAAGATATGCTAAATGACACACCCGCTGAAGAAGTGCGGATTCTGGTAGCAACGCCCGGCCCAGATAACCAGCCCGTGATTAGGGAAGTCGTCACAGGAACAGACGGATCTGTTCTGATCAGTTATGAAGATCTTGTCAGAGATGACGATGTTCGGGTCATGGCAATACGAAATGAAGATACCGCTGTTACTGGTTTAAACCTTAGAAGAACAGTAGTCGCTACGGGACTCACTCCCTTCGGTCGAATCCTGATGGACAAAGCCACTTATAGACCTGGCGATAAGATCCACTGGCATGCCGCCGTCAGAGAAGTCGAAGACGGACGTTGGCAAAACCCTGCGGGACAAACAGGCAAGATGTCCCTCTTTTCTCCTGATGGAACAATGATATATCAGGAAGAATTTGTCTATCGTTCAGCAGGCACCACAGATGGAGAATTCTTGCTCCCACCTGCAGCGCCCTTTGGTGACTGGAAAGTTCAAATAACTTCAAAAGGCAAGGCGAGCCATACCCAATCATTCATGGTTGACGAAACGGCACCCCTGGCTGCTCAATTGAAAATTGAAACAGATAAGACTGTGTATGTCAGAGGAGAAAAAATTCTTCTCACTGTCGATGCCAGAACGTGGTACGGAGAACCTCTCTCTGGCGCACTCGTGAACATCGAGGTACCGAATAGTTCTGATCAATTTTTTCAACAGCTCACCATCGACGAGAATGGCCAAGGGTCAGTGACTATCGATACAAGAACTACACAGCAAAATCAGATATCCGTGACTGCGATATTGGTGACAGAAGGAATTGGGAAAGAAATCAGCATTCCAGTACGGCAGCGTATCTGGGAAATCTCTCTCGATGTTCCTCGTCTCAATGGACAGTACTTGCGAGATGAATCAGCACCCCTACAAATTTCTACCCGAGACTTATCTGGATCTCCCATCGAACGAGATCTTGAAATTCGGCTTGTAAAGCGCCTGCGTCAGCAGGATCGCTGGGCAGAGAAAACCATTTCGGAATTCTCTCTGAAAACAGATTCTGACGGCAAAGGGGAATTACGAATTCCTCTCAATGAATCAGGAAATTTACGCATCATCGCTGAAGGTGAAGACCGTTTAGGTAACAGAATTTCAGAAGAAATCTCTCTTCGCGTTTCCGACGACGAAGACAGTCGCGGACTTATTTGGCTACTTGAAGATTCTTCTATCGTATCTGGCGAAACAAAATCTCTACGAATCAACTTGAATGGAGAGAGTGGACCCGCGCTTCTTACGATTCTTGGAGATCGACTGGTAGAACACCGAATCGTTGAACTTAATAAAGGAACGAATCAACTCGAATTTACCGCCGACAATTCCATTCGTAATAAGGCAACAATCCGATTAGCGCGAATGGATACGAATGGACTTCACACTGCAGATGCGTTCTTTAAAATTAAGAGAGAGTTAAAGATATCAGTGACGCGCACACCGGAAAGGATTCCATTACCCGGTGAAGAGATTGAACTTGAAATTTACACAACGGATCTATTAGGCAAACCCGTTCCAGCAGAAATTGCAATGTCGGTTCTCGACTCCGCAGTGGATGATCTTTACCCAAACTGGTTTCCAAGTTTGTCCCAAACAGGCAATTTCAACCATGATCCCGCAAGGCTGATGTCATTAAGTAGTTCATGCGAGTTTAACTACGCAGGGGTCACGACCGAAATCAGCCAAGACATTCTCGATGAAGAACTTCGTGAAATAGAGTTGGGTGCCATGGGCGAAGTATTCAACTCATTAACTATTGCAGAAGGCCTCCCAAATCTAGAAATGGAATCGAGTGGCAGAGGGATTCCGCAACGAAAAATGGTTTCCCGTGATGCTCAAGCACCCGGTCAAGACATGGGTTTGATTCTAGCCGGTCAAGCCAGTGGCGAGTACGGCTTTCGTCGTGGTCGCGGTGCGCTCGGAAACGAATCCGGAAGTGAAAACCCAGAAACACAACGCGAAAACTATTTGGCTTATTGGTCAGGGTCACTTCAAACAGGCATTGATGGTAAAACTTCGATCACAATAAAAGTTCCAGAACGAAACACTCAATGGAGAGCTCGAATTCGAGGATTGACAGAAAACGATCTATTCGGTGAAGCAAAAGAAGAATTCATTTCTAAGGATGTCTTCATTATCGAATCGATGATTCCAAAACGAGCGATGGAGGGTGATACCATTTCACCTCGGATTCGCCTATTCAACGATCTTGGATCGGAATCGATAGCAAAACTAAAGATATCGATCCCTATGAAAGATGGCGTCGAAGAAATAGAGAAATCGTTTGCACTTCTACCTGGCATTCAAGAAGTGATTCTCGATCCTATACCGCCGTTAGGCCCTACCCCTGTTGTTCCTTATACGGTTTCTATCGAGATCGGAAATCTTGAGTTTTCACAGCAGGGCTCAATCTCAGTAAATCGCCGAGGCCTAGAATCTATCGTCTCTGAAAATATCCTCATCGATTCAGGAAGCATCGTCCGAAGTTTAAAACTACCGGGTGCCGATTCAGCCCAAGATAGAAATCTCAGTATCACTTTGGGATCATCCCTTGATTCAAATCTTGTATACCTCGCGAGTGGAACGAGTTCATTCATTGAACCAAGACGGTCTCACGACAACTCGACCACGGCAGCTCAATTATTAGGTCTTTCAGAACTACTCGGTCGCGTTTCGAATTCTTCATTACAATCTGAGTCGGGTCTTATCGAATCAATTCGTAATAAAGTTCGTGGTCTTGTTTCGAAACTTGTCATGAACCAGTTCCGTGAAGGTGGTTGGGCATGGGCCAAATCTAATTCGAAGAACTCACGCTTGATCTCTAATGAGGTCACGGCAGAGGTACTAGAGGCACTGGCAGTCGCTCAAAAATCAGGATTCATAGTTCCCTCATCGGTTTTCTCAAAAGCGGTTCCTTATCTCGAAGCACAATTCAGATCGACCAATCAGGGACAACAAGATCTTAAATCTGTTTTCCTGAGCGCACTTGTCGCATGTGATGCCGGCGACTTTGGCTCAGTAAATCGATTACATAGAAATCGTGATCAACTGACAAATTACGGCCTTGCCGCACTCGCAAGGTCACTCTCAAGGCTTGATAAAGCAGCGATGGCTCGTGACGTTTCTCAATCGTTGCTCAATAGGCGGAACGCAGATGGCTCTTGGAATGCCCAACCCAAGAGCAACTCTCACAGCTCTCTTTGTGGAGATTCACGATACATTACAGCGATATGTCTATACTCACTCGCCGTCTCCAGTACTTCATCGACAGAACTAGAGACGAGTGCGAAGTGGATTCAAAATAAGCTTCCGATGTATCTGGATCGAGCTTCGAGCGCTTCAATTGCGGCATTGGCTCAGTATCAGGGAGATTCGTCTCCAGCAGATAAAAACTGTGAAGTCATCATCTTCGTCAACGGAGAATCGACAGGATCTCTCCAACTATCAGGGGATCAATCGCAGCAAGCGGTAAATTATTATCTCGGCGATGGTCCTTCAGCGATTGACGTGCAATTAAAAGTCACTGGAGATTTGGGATCTCACGCAATAATTGAATTCACAGGCAAAAATTCAGACTACCCCAACATTGAAGACGAATACTTCAGAATTCAGCGAGTTGATTATCTTTCGATGTCTCCTCGAATGGATGGCATGCAACTTGATTCCGGTTTCGATATCCTGAAAAAGTCCGACACGCTTTGGAAAAATCGAGCTCGTAATATCTCAATTGGAGAACAGGCTGAATATCAACTGACCATCAAAGGGAAACCAAAGTTCCTTCAGCGAGAATATTTGCGCGTCGATATTCAAATTCCGGCTGGTGTTCACATCGACACGAACTCTATAAAAGGCAACTTTTCATCACACGACATCCGCGGAAAACGCCTGAGTATTTGGTCTCCATTCTTAAACTCTCTGAATATCAACTTTTCGGTCATCGGATCATGTCCAGGAACCTACTTCATTCCACCTCCCATTATTCGCAGCGTCACAGAGCCTGGCAGAACTACGGTAGGAAAGGCCATGACACTCAAGGTCAGACTTCCAGAAGAGGAAGATACCGACGTATACAAGGCCACTCCTGACGAGATTTACGACATTGGGACACGGCACTGGAAAGCGGATCGTTGGCGTGACGCTCGTTCTACTCTTCAAAACTTATGGGATGACCACTCCAGTGAATTGCGAAACAATGTTGCTAAGAACGTTGCAAGAATATTAATGCTCGCAGCTGTTGAGGCGGGAGACAATTCCGCCATGGTTTCGTACTTCGAGATTCTGAAAGAGAGCGATCCACAACTGAGCTTAAGTCTGGATAACTTTATTAGAATTGGAGAGGCATACCGAACATTAGGAGAGTCTGCCAGATCGTTACAAATCTTCATGGCTGTGATTGAAACAACTTTTTCACGTGACCTCAAAGTGAGTGACGTACTTGCAAACAACGATCCAGGCCCTGCGATGAATCTGTTGATTCGCTTAACTATGGAGAACCCTCCTATACCAGTAGTCCTTGCGGCAGAACAAAAGTTGGCCGATATGGCTTTAAAGTTCGGCTCGATGGATAACCCTTCTCAAAGAAAGAAGGGGTTGGACATTGTGCAAATGGCTCTCTTGGGGAGAAACACCCTAGACAGATTCCTGATCCTTTATGGAAACGACCCAACAGCACCCGATGCTGGATTGAATCTCGTCAGCGCTTTGATCGATCAGCGCAATTGGAAGTTGGCCACCAAAGTTGCATCTGTTTTAGCGGAGAAATATACAGAACCGCGATACTTTGATTCTTTCCGATACACAGGCGCGGTCGCACTATGGGCCATGGGAGATGACGAAAAAGCTCAAAACTTACTAGAAGAAATAGCTGAGGCAAAATATGTCACGTCATCCGGCGGAACTCGTCCAAGTGAAAACCGAGATCTCGCAACATTCATCATTGGTCAAATTCACCATGCTGCAAATGACCCCGCCAATGCCGCTCGATACTATGAAAAAGTCAAAGACCTGTTTACGGATGCCCGAGAATCTTTGCGCCAATTGAATGCACGCGAATTAGACTTGAATGAGATTTCAGAATTCCGTCCCGGCCAGCCTGTAAAAATCGAATTGAGGTACCGCAATATCGATAGTGCGGAAGTCTTAGCCTACAAAGTCAACCTCATGACTCTTGCTCTAAGAGAACAAGACCTATCAAGAGTCACCGAGGTTAACCTCAGCGGAATTTCACCGACTCTCTCAAGAACAGTCTCACTAGGAGAACAGGGAGCTGCAGGAGGAACTCTTCATGCGAAACAATCCGTCGAAATCCCCATTGAAGATGTAGGTGCATATCTCATTATCGTGAGGGGTGGTGACGTTCATACCTCTGGATTGATTCTCGTGAATCAAATGCAGATGGTCGTCAATAACGTTGATGAAGATTTACGTATTCAGATCGTTGACCCACTCACAGATGAATTGTTACCTGATGTTCAAATTCGTGTAATGAGTGCCACCAATAACGGTGTGATTTCCGGAACCACTGATCGAAGAGGCTTGTTCTTCTCCGCGGGTAGCCAATGGGGTTCAACGGTAATAGCGAGGCGGGACCAAGGTGATTATGCATTTTTCCGCAGTAAGGTCAGAGACCCTCGACAACCGTTCCCCGGTAAAAGACAAGGTCAAAATGATGCTCGCCAGCAACTTCAGCTGAACGACTATCTCGATAATGTCATTCAATTTAATGGCAGTAACATTGACGCCCGAGATCGAGCCTGGCGCAGCCAAGTCGATAATGCGAAAGACGGAATACAAATCTTCCAGGCGACCGACTGATCTATTTCAAGATATATTCCAGTGCGTCCAGGACTTGATCAGGATGATCGACAGTCACCTGGGCGCGCTGGGAAATCTCTTTGAGCGCATGATGAAGTTTGGGGTCACGCACCAAAATCAACGGTTTATCGAGAGCGATGGCGATCCCCGCGTCCATTGCGGCATTCCATTGTCGGTATTCTTCTCCGAACTGAGCAACAACCACGTCGCTTTTCTGCATCAATACCCGAGTTCTTAAATTATTAAACTGGGATGCGAGTTCGTCTTTCCAACGTGCTTTGGATTCTTCACCGAGAACATTGACTCCGATGGCATCGGAAAGGGGATGATCATCCTGAGGGCTGACAAAATTAACATCGACTCCTCGGTCAGAGGCTTGTTCAATTAATCGCCCACGCCAGTCATCGTGAATTTGACCGGCAAGATATACGGTTAAGCTCAATTTTCCTCCAACAGCAAATCAGCATTCTTAACGGCGATGGAATACCGCCCACTCTCCCAATAAACAAATCAGTCCCAATGCGAGCAGGATTCTCCAATACTCACGACGAGACTCACCCCACCCGCTTATAGAGGAATCAACTTCAGCCCCTCCCAAATCGAGATCTGGCCTAGGTTCGATTCTACTTTCCTCCAAAGACAATAGATTCAACGGAACATACATGTTGAATTGAAAATCATTGCTGTCTTCATCTTCTGCGGATTCTTTGCGCTGAGAAAGTCCATGGAAATGATGGACACCCAGTTCGTCAATCAATCGAAGTCGTGCAAATCCTGCGTCTTCCAACGACAAACCCGTTATTTTTCCACTGGGCCATTTATGGTCAAGACGATCGATTCCAACACCCGGCTCTATCTCAAGAAGATCTCCCGATCGAAGCCCACTATTGATTCCATTGTTCAATCGCCCCAGATCACGCAATGCTGCATCTACAAAAAATGGAAATGAAGGAGACAAAGGCCAACTCGACTCAAAAATATCGAATGAGACCACTAACCCTCGAAGGTTCTTCGTCGAAAACCTTGAAATAATCGATCCTTCTCTGCATTCGACGAGGCCGGACGTGCCGGGTCTTTTTGGCAGAGGAAAGGTTTTTAAGATTCGTCCATCGAGGGGCGCTAATGATGAAAACCGCAGAACCGGGTCTTCTTTTTTCCAACTGACGAGACGTGGCGCTTCAACTAACGGAGGCTCTTCCTTCCAAAACTGTTTCGGAACCGCATTGAAGATTAAATGTCCCAACCCTGTGGGGAGTTCGTCTGGAACTTCTCCATCCCAGACAGCGACATCAAATTCAGAAGCTAAAGTTTCTGGATCGACTTCGTCATATTCGATTTGGAAAAGTTCCACACTCTCTATGACCAACAATGCATTTTCGAGTAGTAAATTTGGGCGACCCACCTGAACAACGCGAAGTTTTCGCATGTTTTCCAGTACCAACCATGCGCTGTCATCGAGAGCGAGTGCGTCAGAATTGGTAGGAATCCATCGAGCTTCTAACTGAAGAGAAGGCCCCGAAATTGTTTCAAATGAAAGAATCCAACTTTCTTTTCCCTCAAGAGTCTTTGGTTCTGTTTCTTTAAGAACTTCACCATCCCCGAGCAAACGTAAGACGCCTTCTAGAGGATCGTCTCCTGTATTTTTCAACTCCAACAGAACTTTTAAATCACCTTCTTCAGTGAATTCTCTTCGAGCTGCAAATGCAATGATTCCGACATTAGATGAGGAAAAACCAACGCTATCAACAATGACTGGAACCTCTATGGAGTCACCTTTCCATTCGGGAACGACTCCATCCGATATCAAAAATATTCGAGCGTCCGGCTGATTCGATAAGAGCTCTTCAGAGCCATCGCTTCCGTCTGTTCCAGCACTTCCTGCCCCAGCAGCGGGAATCAACTCGTCTTGGCGCACAACAGACAAAGCCAACTCCAAGGCGTCTTCGAAATTTGTAACTCCAGAACCGGGGCTGACTTCATTGACCATACGAGCGAGCAAAGAACCATCTGTCGTCACAGGAGTCAAAACTTCAGCGTTCTCTCCAAATGAGATGAGAACAGCTCTTTCACCATCAACTTCCTCGATTCGATCGAGTGCTTTTTCCTTCGCGATTTCAAATCGGGTTCGTCCATCTTCTTCAAGGCTGCTCATGCTTGCAGAACGATCCAACATGATCACATTGAGCCTTGATGCGTAAATAATAGAACCCGATTCGGGCCTGAGGAGCCCGAGAATCAGGAACAACAAACAAAGCAGCTGAAACAACAGAAGAAGGTTTTTCACCAATCTCTGAAATGGAGATTTTACTCTCTGATCTTCCAAAGCTTTTTTCCAGAGCAGAACGCTAGAGACTTCCGATTTCCGTCTCCGGATTTTCAAGAACCACATCACCAACAACAGTGGAATGAGAATCGCCCAACCTATGAATTGTGGAGCAGCAATATTCATGACAACCATCTTTTTTGGCGAAGAACATCAAGGACCACCTGATCAAAGGGGACTGCTGTACTCACTTCAACAGGTTGGATTTTATATCTGCGACAATGACTTCGAATCTCTTCTCGAAATTGAGACAAAGCACTTTGATAGGCTTTCAACACAGAGTTGGTCATCGTGACATCGACATGTTCTTGACGTTCTGAATCAACAAGACGGAGATCTCCTTGCAGATCAGGTTGAGCTTCAGATTGCGAAAGTAGATGGATTAACCAACTTTCACCTCTCACTCCTGGAATTTGCCGGAATGCTGATTCCACACCTTCAGGATCCATCAGATCAGATATCAATATCTGGATCGCCCCTGAAGGACATGTTGCCGAATGAGCTCGTAAAGATTTATCCAGAGAAGTTTCAGACTCCGGTTTTAGTTTTTCGAGCACGTCTACGAGTTTCAGAATCGATCGTGATCCCCTCAGTGGCGGAACTGGTGTCCGAAGTTGTTCATCGAAAACTCTGAGATGCACTCTATCGCCAGAAGACAATGCAATAGCACCGAGTGCTGCTGTGACCTGACGTGCATGCCTCCATTTATCAGGTTCACCTGAACTCATCGAGGCAGACGCGTCGAGAATCAAGAAGACGCTTCGCTCTTCTTCTTCTTCAAATAATTTGATGAACAACTTTTCTAAACGACCGAAGATGTTCCAGTCCAGATGGCGAAGATCGTCGCCGGGAATATAATCTCTGTGGTCAGCGAATTCTGTCGACATTCCACGTCGCTTCGATCGCTTTTCTCCACGAACCTTCCCTTGGAGCACGTTTCGAGAAACCAGAACCAGTTTGGCACACCTCGCGAGGAAGTCCTCGTCTAGCAACGGTGCCGCACTAGGCTCAGAGTTACTCATTACTTATCCAGCCCAGAATTATCCAGCCCAGAGTTATCCAGCCCAGAGTTATCTAGCCCAGCTTCAAGCAATTCGGGTGTGGATTCCAAAATGTCAGTCACGATATTATCGACAGAAATCCCTTCGGCTTCACCCTCAAAGCCCAACAGTATTCGATGTCGTAAGGCAGCAGGGGCAGTTTTCCGAATGTCGTCAAATCCCAAATGTAATCTTCCAGCAAGAGCGGCTCTCACTTTTGCTCCGAGTAGTATCGATTGAACACCTCTCGGACTTGCTCCAAATCGAACCCATCTCTTCACCTGTTCTGTCGCCATGGGAGAACTCGGGTGCGTGGCAAGAAGTAATCTCACTGCATAATCTTGAACATGAGGAGCGGCCTCAATCATACGAATCGCACTTCTGTGTTTCAGGATTTCGGCACCCGTAAGAACAGACTGAACCTCATGCGACTTGGACCCCGTCGTTCTGACGAGAACCTCGTTCAGTTCTTCACGTTTTGGAAATGGCACTTGGATTTTGAACAAAAATCGATCCAGCTGAGCCTCTGGAAGAGGATATGTTCCATCCATCTCGAGAGGATTTTGGGTGGCCAATACAATGAAGGGTTGTTCCAGCGTGTGGGTTTCCCCACCGGCTGTCACTTCGCTCTCTTGCATCGCTTCCAACAAGGCGGATTGAGTCTTGGGTGTCGCCCGGTTCACTTCGTCTGCCAATACAATTTGGGCGAAGATGGGACCCGGTTGAAATTCGAAAGACTTACGTCCTTTTTCGTCTTCCACCACGATTCGTGTTCCGGTGATATCTGCAGGCATCAAATCGGGGGTGAACTGGATTCGAGAATAATCGAGATCGAGACAATCGCTCAAAGTTCGAACAAGAAGCGTTTTGCCCAGTCCTGGAACTCCCTCAAGCAGACAATGCCCACCTGAAAATAGTGAGATCAGAACCGTCTCCACGACTTCGTCTTGGCCGACAAGAATCTTGCCCACTTCCTCCCGAACCTTTTTGAAGTCCGATTGCAGTGCCACAAGGTCTTTTTCCAGATCTGACATCTGTACCCCATCTCAACTTTCAAGCATCTCCGAAGTCACTCTCAAGAGCAAGTTAACCATCTTCGTATTGATCATTAAATTCCTGTGAGAGGACTGGTTCTGTGAGCTCTGCTTCGTGATACACTCCCGGTCTGGCCTAATTTGGATTGAAGAGGAAAGCCGATGTACCCAAAGATCTGTCTCCTGATGTTAATAGCCATCACTCTTGTGTCTGGCTGTGGTACGAGTCCACGCGCTCGATCCGAAAAAGTAAATAATCCTGTACAAGATCCTCTTAAAAATGCTCCTCAAGTAGAACCCCCCATTGTGGCAGGTGACATCATTCCCGCCATTCCCGATGGGACACAAAGTGATACGGCTCCTGTGACAGCAGAAGTCCAAGCTGTAAACCTGGCTCCAACCGCTTTGTCCGAAAAAGATTCCATGACATCCGTGAGCCTTGACACTTCAAACTTGGAGACTCTCGTCCTCATGTGTGGTTCAGGCCCTTTGTTGATCGAACGCGACTCCAACACCCAGACAATTTCCTTTACCGCAGAAGTCGTGAGCAAGGCAAGTGGACTCGATCGTGCGCGTGAATTGGCCTCGGCTGTCAGTATTGCCATCGACGATACTGCCAAAGGAAGATACCGGGTTCGTCTGATTGAACCTCAACTCGTCGATCTAGAAACATGCGACATCACGATGACAGTGACATTGCCTGTAGACGAGAACCTTGATTTTGACTTGGACATCCAAGACAGCGACGGCTCGATTGTTGTCGACGGATTTCGCGGAAATCTTTCCATCACAAGTATCAAAGGCTCAATTGAAGTTCTCCAATCCAAAGGCAAGGTTGATATCTCTTCTGGAGATGGAACCTGTGAAGTTGTCGGACTGGAAGGCTCTCTGAAAATCAGAGACGGAAACCAAAATTGCAACGTGAGCGAGATTACAGGTGACGTAGAAATTTGGGGCCGTGAAGGATCTCTGGAAGTGCGCTACATCACTGGAAACGTGTTCCTCATCGATGGCCGCGATGGTGCCGTGATTCAGAGTATCGAAGGCGATGTTACCCTTTATGGCTTTGACCCTTCTCGGTGCAATGTAGAGGGTGTCTCCGGATCAGTCATCTATAAGACGGGCGCCCCCTAGGGCACGTCGGTCACATGTACCTCCTCCAAGGAAAACGTCAGGTTCCTCTCGGTTACGAAATGAACGCTCACCCGGCCTCAACGGTGGTCGACCTCAACCGGGCGATCGATACCTTCGTGGTTCCCGTCCGTGACAAGGTTTGTCCTGGTGAGCCCTTTGCGATCGCTCCGCATATCGGACAAAAACTCGCTAGCGAACTTCGTAAAAAAGGAGTCGCAGAATCCGTCGGGGACCGGTTACGAGATTTGGATCTCCACCCCTATACCGTGAATGCATTTCCACTCAAGGATTTCCACGCCCGACGAGTGAAAGAACAGGTCTACCTCCCATCTTGGGCTCACACCGAGAGGGCTTCTGTCACCTGCCGGATTGCAGATGTTTTCATTCGTATGACACCGCAGGCAAAAAATTTAAGCATCTCGACTTTGGGTGGAGGCTACCGATCCGCAGGGAACACCCCTGCCGATCATCAAAAAATGGCGCTCCAATATCTGAAGGTGGTCGCTCACCTGGTTCGCTTAGAACATGAAACCGGCATCCGCATCACTCTGAATGCGGAACCGGAACCGGATACCACCTTCGAATGTGCTGAGGACGTGATCCATTTTTGGGAGAATCACCTCTTGTCAGGAATTCCAGAACTGGCCATGACTCTCGGCTGTAGCCGCAACAAAGCCGACAAAATGCTCCGCCGCCACTGGACCGTAAATCTGGACGCATGTCATTCCGCTGTCCTCTATCGATCACCTGTTGAAGACTGGAAGCGCTTGGATAAGGCGGGGATTTCCGTCGGAAAAGCGCACATCACCAGTGCCATCCGTTGCCCTAAGCCAGAACAAAATCCCGAGGCCTTCGCAGAATTACTGCAACACATCGAGCCTCGTTATCTTCATCAGAGTGCCATCAAAATGAAAGATGGAAGCATCGTACGGCTGCCCGATCTTTCGAAAATCAAAAAGCAGGATCTGTCTTCTGTCGCCGAAGTAAGAACCCACTTCCACGTTCCACTATCGAAAGCACGGCATGGCAAGCTGCTCACCACACGCGATGATGCGAAAACTCTCTTAGGTGAAGCGCTATCTCGAAAAAAGAATCCACCTCATATCGCTGTAGAAACATACACTTGGCCAGTACTCACAAAAGGACTCAAGAAAACTGAGCAACAAAAAAAACTAGTCGAAGGCATCACAGCAGAACTACGCTGGGTAAAAAAAACCTGCTGAACGTAAGCTCTATATTCTTCAGCAGAGACCACGAGTGATTCTTTACAGAATAGAAGTTCCTATCGGCTGCCCCGCGTCACACGTGTGGGTCCTTCGAGAATTCCGAAGTCTTTAGCGGTCACATTGATAAAGTTCGGATTCCCCGCGACTGCGGCGTACACCTCGCCCGCCTTGTAGGCTTCAACCGCTGCCTTGTCTTCAAAGGTGTAAACACCTCCATAGGTATTACTCGACGGATCAGAGAGCCACACTTTATCGATCAATCCCGGGATCGCAGCAAAGGTATCTGCAAGACCATCACAGGCTTCACTGAACTGATCATGATCAATTCCATCCAGATTAAAATTGATGACTAAAATGTAAATAGAGACCTCTTCTCAACAAAAGAAATGAAACGACTCTTCGATCTCTCGCGAATTCGACTGTGCTAATTATTCATCAGCATCGCACAAAAATTCAGATTCCACACATCCTAAAGAGGCTTCTCCAGCATCGCGACAGGCTTACCCCTGCCGACATATTGACCGACTTCTCTGAATCCCAGAGAGCGGTGAAAGGCGAGGCTGACTTCATTTCGCGGTTCCAAATTGACTTCGCATACCAACCGCTTCAAGTTTCGGGAGCGTGCCCAGGCCTCCAAAGTCAGATAGAGAGCCGCTCCAACGCCTTGTTTTCTGGCACGTGCATCTACAGCAATACGATCGATGTAACCAAAGTGCTCGAAGCCGTTTTGAAACCACTGAAAGTTGGGGCTGTCGTAATCAGAATTTCGGGTCATCACAACGAGCATTCCAGAAGGGTCGTCCCCCGTATTGGCGACCGGTTCAGACTGCCAAACCCTGTGTGCACTTCCCAGTAATTTCTGAAACGCAGAAACCTCTAAAGATCCAACCTCTGGAGCATTCTCTTCATTGAGCGCATGTAATCTTGCATACATCTCCTCAGACAATAAAAGATCCCTTTGACGCTCATGCTCAAAAATACATGAGACCTCTAACGAGGAAAACGCCTCCGGTTTCCAGCTCAAGAGTACTGCCAACCGTTCCAGTACGATTCTCTTTTGATCTTCTTCGAGACGACCTAAGCCACAACAACTCATGATCAGCTGCCAGCGATCATCATGTGTCATCTCATCTTGATACAGAGCACTGACTGCAGCGGCGTCTTCGAGGCGATCATTCAGAGAAATTCGACCTTGATAATGAAGGCACGCCGAATCCACCGTCGCTATAGTCTTGCCCTCTTTGGTGTCCATGTGCCAGAAGGAGGGCAAGCCATTCAATACCCGTATTCCCTGAAGATGCCAATGCTGCAACGCCACGGCCACGGGTTTCATAGTTTCAACGATGGTCGCTGAGTTTTCATGACGTTCTGGGTTCATCGCGGTTTCGTTATACATCGAGGGTTCTTGACCCCCATATTTCAGCAGCGACACACCTGCGGGCACAGATTCGACCACATGCTGACTCACGGATGGCCCCCGTGTTTCTAATCTCAGCAAGTGTGCGGTGGCCTGTCGCTGCATCAATGTGGACTCGATCAGGCTTCCTCGCCATGAACGAAATGGAACACCATCGATTTTCTTTTTTGCGGGTAACTGGCAAGAACGCACGCGAACTCGCCGAGGAAAAATGGTTTCACTCCCTTTAGGATCTCGCCAATAAGTTCGAGCGACACCTTTTCGGTCGCCCACCTTGCAGACAAGAAGTCTCCGAATCCTCCGTCGACGGCGTCGCATTTCTTTTTTCTCGACGCGTTGTTCGATCCGTTTTTTTCGTTCGGGGATCACCCGCATCCAAGACACCCCGTCTTCAACTTGGACAGGTCCTGTTCCCCAGCCCGTGTTGATGCCCAAGTTACGAGCCTGGGCAGCCCAACCTTGCAGCATGAATCCCACATCCTGCCCCGCGCGGATTCCGCCCAATGACTGAGCGACCTGTACCAACATCGCTTCCTGGCGATGCTCTAATACATTCTCGCAGATGCGGGCATCATGAAGATCGACCACCCACAATTGCAGATTTGAAGAATCGGTACCCCGAGCCATAATATTGCCGGTATGAAGATCTCTCGCCTCCATGCCACTGCGAACCAAACGCGCCACGAGTGCACCCAAGTGCCTCAATATTGCGGCTCTCTCGGTTCCATGAAATTTTTGAATGAAGTTGGGGAACTCCTCGGTATCCAGCAGATATTCGGTAAATACAACATCGCCACTGGCTGAAGTTTGCCACCCGACAGGACGCGGAACAGGAATGCCCACCCTCTCGGCGTGTCTCAGATGACGCCACTCCATGAAGGCTCTTCCCCATCCTAACCTTCTTCGCCAGCGGGCAGCGGTGTCCTTCTCACGATGGATTTTCGCAATCAAAGTCGGCCGGGAAGGCGAAGGGGGAATCCAGAGCACTTTTCGATCTCTGTTTGAATGCAGTAATCGAACGCCCTTGAAATCCAAGAGTGCATCTGCTTCGGTCGGGATTCCTGCAAGCCAGTCTCCCCTTCGGGAGACGACCTCACGCTTGCCATTCTCCTGACTCGTAGCCAGTATCACACGACCCCTTGATGACACTCCGCCTCTTCCCCATCGAATACATTTCTACCGTTACGACAAACACAACTCTCAAACTCAGGTCTCCCACGATCATCATCGTACCGCCCAACAGACCCCTAATGAAATCGGCTCGTTTTAAGAATAAAGCCGAGGATGACAAGGCTCTACATTTAATTCGTCTGGTGGTTCAGTCCAGCAGAGTTTGATATGCTCTATCAAAGGTGGGAGTCCCCGATGGGAATCCCCAGAGACGCATCGTACTTCTCTCACCCTGGAGCCTATTTCCGAATGGCAAAACAATCCTTCGATCTGCCCTTTCAGGCGCCCTCTCCTTCACAAGATGACCGAGAAGTGGCTGTTGTGCTGAAAGTATTGACCCCTGGAGATCCCTCCGAAAATGTCGGAGACGTCGATCCCGTTGGGGAAATCACAGCTTTGGCCGATACCGCAGGGGTTCAGGTTGTCTCCTCTGTTCTTCAAAAGAGATCCAAGCCTCATACCGCCACGTATGTTGGAAAAGGGAAATTAACAGAACTGAAGGAAGCCGCTGAACTGGCGAATGCTCAACTCATCATCGTTGACGACCCTATCACTCCAGCTCAGGGCAGAAATATCGAAGAAGTCACTGAGCTTCGAGTTGTCGATAGATCAGAACTGATCATGGATATCTTTGCTCGAAATGCGCGAACGCACCAAGCCAAGATTCAAATCGAACTCGCACAGTTAAAATATTCTCAATCGAGACTGACCCGGATGTGGACTCACCTCTCCCGCATGGAGGGAGGAGCCGTCGGAACACGGGGACCGGGTGAAACCCAATTGGAAACAGATCGCCGTATCGTCAGGAAAAAAATATCGGTGCTGAACAGTCGCCTCCAAGAAATAGAAAAACAATCGCGAACACAACACAAGTCGCGAGAAGAGTCCTTCAGAATCGCCCTAGTCGGCTATACCAATGCAGGAAAATCCACATTGATGAAAAGATTGACCGGAGCAGACATCCTTGTCGAGGATCGGCTCTTCTCCACTCTGGACACGAGTACGCGCCAATGGGAGTTAGATCTCCCCTTCGATGTCCTGCTGTCAGATACGGTCGGGTTCATTCGTAAACTTCCTCATGATCTGGTCGCCTCTTTCCAAGCAACGTTGATGGAGGCGAGGGAAGCAGATCTGTTGCTCCACGTGATCGACGCCTCTTCCAAGACTATCGAATTTGACATGGAGTCGGTCACCAGAACCTTGAAGCGCGTTGGCTGCGATGAACACCCGTGTTGGATGATCCTCAATAAACTCGACAAAATTCCCGAGGAACGACGGATCGATCTTCAGCACATGCTCGCCGAAAATGAGAACTCTTATGCCATCAGTGCTGGCACAGGATCAGGGGTCGACCTTCTCGTAGAAAAAATTCTCGATCTGGGAAAACAACGGCAGGATTCGGGGCTTTATCAGGTGCCCCATGCTCGTGCGGACTTGGCGGCAAAATTACATGATTTGGCACAGGTGGTCAGTGAAGAGTTCGCAGAAGACGGCATTCATCTGGATGTCAGATTCAAGCCCGGCATGAAAGCACGCTGGGAGAGCGCACTCAGAGATGCCGGACTTTCAGGTACTCCTGAATCAGACTGAGACTGAATCAGACTGAGACTGAATCAGACTGAGACTGAATCAGACTGAAACTGAATCGGACTGAGACTGAATATTCTGCGTCCGAAACTTCTCTCAGTCTCAACTCAACTGCCAGAAACAGGAACCTTCTTGGAGGACTCCTCTTTCTTTTCGCCTAACTTCCGATACTTCTCTCTCATCTCTTTCAGGAATCGATCCTGAGCACCAAAGGTCTCAGTATAGACCTTTAAGCATACGCCTGCTGATTCCACATTCTCGGCATGAATCGCTCCATCGAATGCGAGTACCCAAAAAGCTCTGAAATTGATGTCTTCAGCATCGAGCCGCTCACCCGCCACCACCATCTGGTGCGCACGATCCATCGCCTTTTGGCGAAGATGAAGGACGACCTCTTTAGACTCCCTGTCTGAAAATGCCATTCGATACGGACCAAAGACTTCCAGGAATTTGATGCTGACTCTCTCGCGCAACCAACGGCCGATCACTTCAGCTGGAACGCCCTTCATCTGCGTTGCGGCTTCCATCTCTTTGAAGTTCGCTTGCCCCGGGTCAAGCAGACCCATGAGCAACGTCAAGTGCGCTTTGGCCACTCGATCTTCGGGATGTTCCAACACTCGTTTCTTAAGTTTCAACAACGGTTCGACCTGAGCGATCCCGTAGTCCAGATTCTCCGGAGTGTCGGGACGCCAATAGGGTTCCTTGCCAAACAACATCGCACCTTCGGCGTCGAGAATCAAAAAACTCGGAAATCCACGCAACCCATACCGATCCATCATTTTCTGATCCGGTTTGTCTTCCAGAGATGCACTGATGTTCAGGTATGGAATAAATCGCTGAGTCGAATTCTTCCACCATGCTGATAGGAGAGGGCCCCCCTCCATGTATTCACAAGGCGGTCAGGGAGCGTAGGAGCGAGTGAAATATGCAATGATCGGTAAGTTTTTTTCCGCCGCCAATTTCTGGGCGGCTTCCAACGAGCTCTGCCAAGGCACCGCTTTGGCAAAAGCTTTCGCCAATTTCTCATCATAGTTTTTCTGCATTTTCTCCGGGTCTTGTCCCTCGATGAGAGCGGGAGAAATCCAAAGAGTCAAAGCGGCAAGACAACCCAGAAGGGTTTTGGGTAAACCAGGTCCGAAGGATCGATTCGGAGTTTCCAGCTGAGCCCGGGAATTGTCCCCAAACATAAAGCGCCTCTTTTCATTGTGAAAAAAAGAGGATAACCCCCACGCCCCCGCCGCCAACCCCAAGGCCTCGTCCGGCATTGCTTCATTATGAAGCAGAACCAGATGCTTCATAATGAAGCAATGCCCCATATGCGTCAAAATAAAGCACCCCTCTGAACTTGGAGTCCAGAGGGGTGCAGGGATGGGCTGTGATGTCAGGATTCAAGCAGCAGAGAGTTGTCTATCCGCGAATCCATTCTCTTGGGCGTACTCCATGAGTTCTTTCCGTAACTTTTTACGTGCTCTCGAGATCCGTGATCTGACCGTCCCCAATGGTACATCCAATTCTCGGGAAATCTCGTGGTAGGCCAAGCCGTCGAGGTCACACATCAGCAATGGAACATGATCACAAATGAGGTCAAATATGATCACAAATGAGGTCACACATGATCACAAATGAGGCCACACATGATCACAAATGAGGTCACATATGATCACAAATGAGGTCACACATGATCACAAATGAGGTCGCACATGATCACA
>JACKQG010000946.1_pt1 | contig 40914 bp, 31 predicted proteins | sample 8237621 | NCBI WGS metagenome assembly JACKQG01 (sample SAMN15677084, study PRJNA649215) | marine metagenome | biome: marine; feature: Black Sea; material: saline water; isolation source: suspended particulate matter (SPM) from the Black Sea western gyre | collected 2013-06-09/2013-06-10 | depth... | reverse complement strand
TCGCATCAGCGGCGCGGGCGGCTTGAGCGAATAACGCGGACAGCGTGAACGCCGCCAGGATAGTCGCTTTTCTTAACATTGGTATTTCTCCTTAATTGTGTAAACAATAACCGCACCAGGGCACTCAGCCCGTTAAAGCGGAAGGCTTCGTCACAAATCACGCCAACAGAAGCACAACATTGCCAAGCCAATCGCTCCCAGTGTGGGAAGACCGTAGCCCAGGGTCACCCGGATCAGCGAGAAGTCCTCAGCGTGTTTGAAGAAATCCTGCTCTTCCGGCTTTGCTGCCGGTGCCCATTTGCCCGACAGAACGTCAAGTGCGAATTGCCGTGCCTTCGCATCCGGATCCAGCGGCTCGGCGGCTTCCTCTGTATCTGTCTCGTGCGTGCGCCAAGTCGTTGTCAGCAATGTTGGAAGGACCCGATTGAGGCTGGTCGGCGAAAACTCCTCAAGCGAAAAACTATCTAAGACGAAATTGATGGGAAGCCAAACGAAAATGAGAATCACGGCTGCGACCAAAGGCCTTCGCAACAGCGTCCCCGTCAAGAATCCCAGGGATACCAAGAACGTCAGCACCAACCCGACGACGAACAGGGCACCGACCACTCCGTAGAGCGTCACCTTGACTTCGCCTTCGCTTGGCGGACGCTCGGCGAAAGCCACCATCAGGATTGCAGTTACTATCACCACGAGAAAAATTACCAACACCATCACCACGCGAGCGGCCCATGAAGCAAGCAAGTATTCGAATCGAGTGACGGGCCGGCTGAGGATGCCATCGGCCAGCGCGTCGAGTCGCGTTCCAGTCACTGGGCTGATCCCCAGGATCATCACCACCAGAAACCACGGGAAGACCAAGTAGGGAAAAAGCATCCATCCGATCAGATCGGCGGTGGGCTTGGCTGCCCAATTCGACGCCAGTATCAGCAGCGTCAGCAAGCCGGTGGCGATCAGCCACAGCCGAACCAGCCAGCTTGACCAAAGGCTGCGCAGCTCATGACGAAGAATCGCCGTGAACGGCATCATCCTCGTGCTGAACGTCAATGTCGAACCGCTGGAATCCATGAGCTTTGTCCTCTTGTAGCAACTGCAAGTAAGCGTATTCGGTTTCGTTCTGCCCGGAATGGATCGTTTGAAGCGTTACACTGGACGAGTCAATCAACTTCATCACGTCCGTCAGCGCATCGGCGCGGGCTCGGCCGTCGGCCAATTCGACGACCAGCGTATGCGGATCACGCATGGCGGCGGAAATGCCGGCCATTTCGTTGACTTGCTGGACTAGTTGAGCCTTGCCTTCGCTAGGCCCGTCCAATTCCAGAGTGATGTCGTCACGCTTCAATCGCTGTTTCATGTCGCGCATCGGACCGCTGAAGATCATCTTGCCTTCGTGCATCACGCCCACGTAATCGCAGATCTGGTCGATGTCGCTGAGGATATGCGTGGCGACAAGTACCGTGCGCGTCTTGCCCAACTCGCGGATCAGGTCCAAGGTGAACCGCCGAGCCGCCGGGTCCAGGCCGGCCGTCGGCTCGTCCCACAGCAGTAGCGGCGGTTCGGCCAACAGCGATGCGGCAATGCCCAACCGCGTACACATGCCTGTGGAAAACGTATGGATCTTCTGATTCGTAGCGCCCAGCAGTCCCACAGCCCGCAGCAGCGAAGTCAAACGCGGCTTGCGAACTTGGCTGGGAAGACGGCAGAGCCTGCCGAGAAGATCCAAGTACTCGATGGGCCGCAGATGCCCCGGCAGCTTCGGATGCGTCGGCAGGTAGCCGATCATATGGCGAACGGCAGTCGAATTGACGCCGCACGTCTTGCCGAAAATCTCGGCCCGGCCTGCTGTCGGGCGTTGTAGCCCCAGAAGCAGCCGCAATGTGGTGGTCTTGCCCGCGCCGTTAGGTCCCAGCAAACCATAGATGGATCCGACAGGCACCTCCAACGTCATGTCGTTGACCGCGATGACCTGGCCGGAGTAGATCTTCGTCAAATGCTCGGTGCGAATTGCCAAATCCACGATCGACTCCTCATTCGGTTGTCCGGATCTGTCGGCGACGCCTGCTGTGAGTGCTTGTGGGGCTCAGATTAGATAGTGTCGGTTCTTCGACCGTATTCGACGTGCTTGACCGATTATTGCTCTCGCCTTGCTAACATTCTGGAAAAGGACGAGCGGTTCGAAACATACGGAATCTATCCGCGTCAGTCAGTATTACCCAGTGAGGTGGTGTCTTGGTTTCTTGCAGGACAGATTGGTGACACGTCCATTTTGTGCCAATTGCGCCGGAGATACAATCATGATTCGGCAAACGCACTGCCGGGATTCTCAGCGGAAATCCGTTGGTTTAGGATTGTGGTAGTCGCAAGCGGCGTTTCGAGGCGTTGCCGTTTAACCCGAAGCCGGAGGCGATGGCGGGTGCCGCGTGTGGACGATCCATCCCACTGCCCGCCATCGCCTCCGGCTTCGGGTTAAACGAGTTCTGGCAACTGAACGTGCTGTGCAAGCAGAAACTAAGGTTTCCCGGAGTACCCAATGGTGGGAGAGTCGAATGATCGAACGCGTCGATCACGTGAATCTGGTCGTCGATGACCTGTCGGCGATGGTCGAGTTCTACAAACAGGTATTGGGGCTGCGCGTGAAGAGGCGGGCTACGATCAGCGGTCCTTGGATCGAGGCCGCCACGGGCTATGCCAATGTCGAGGCCGATGTCGTCTACCTGGACGCAGACGCCGGCGCGGGCATCGAACTGATGCAATACCGCACGCCAGAGGGTTCGCGGCCGGGCGAATTGGGCGAGCCGAACACGAAAGGCATTCGCCACGTTGCTTTCCGCGTCCGGAACCTTGACTCGATCGTTGCCTCGGCGAAACAGAAAGGAGTAGAATTCCTGAGTGAGATCCAGGACGTCGCCGTCGAACAAGTGGATTTTGGAGACCAGCGGAAACGTCTGGTCTATTGCCGAGATCCCGAAGGCAATCTGCTGGAATTGTGCGCTTATGAATAGACGCCCAAGAAAGACACGCCGCAAGAAGACTCCGAAGGTACTGGCCGTAATCAATGCGGATAACTGTACCGGGTGCGAATCCTGTATCGAAATCTGTCCCGTCGACTGCATTGAACTCAGGGGAATCGGCCAGGGCGTAAAGGGCACGGAATCGTGGTGCGAAATAGACCTGGAACGCTGCATAGGATGTGGTCTTTGCGTGCGCATTCCCAGGAGGAGAAACGACGCCTACGAGTTGACGGTTTGTCCCTGGGACGCGATCGAGATGGTGCCAACGGAACGAGTGGCTGAAGCCGTCGCCCAGATCGGCGGCCCGGCCGATTACGCGAGCGAAAACCGCGACCGATTGGTCGACGCCGCGAAACGCCTTGCCGAACAGAGAGTGTGCACATGAGCAACGCGCCGACCAAGCCCACGATCGTCCTCCTGTCCGGCGCGACCGGCCGGACGTGCGGAGAAGTGTTTCGAGCAGCACTGGCTCAGTTCGACAGCCCGGATGTCGACCTTATTCACAAGACCAACGTCCGTTCGACGGAGGAAGCCACCCAAGCTGTCAAAGAGGCGGCCGAGACGAAAGCCGTGATCCTTCACAGCATTGTGGATTCGGATGTTCGCGAAGCGTTTTTGGAGCAATCGAAGACGCTGAATGTCCCGGTCATCGACGTTTTGGGCCCCGTTCTTACGCTCTTGGAGGACCACCTCGGTCAGTCGCCGCGCGGCCGGCCAGGGCTGTCGTACCAGCTTCGGCGGGAGTATTTTGATCGCATCGACGCGGTTAGCTTCACGTTGGCACACGACGACGGCTGCCGCATCGAAGGCCTGCCCGAGGCCGATGTCGTCATCGTCGGTGTTTCACGCGTCTCGAAAAGCGTCACTTGCTTCTATCTCGCGTATCGAGGCGTCCGCGCGGCCAATGTTCCCCTGATCCCCGAGTGCGAACCGCCGCAGGAACTGCTTGCCATCGACCCGCGGAAAGTCATTGGATTGACGATGAACCCAAATCGCCTCGAAAAGGTGCGCGCCGTGAGGATTGGGATGATGGGGCGAGGTCCCTTCGAGCAGTACGGCGCCGCGCGGGGAATCGAACGGGAAATCAAGTTCGCACACGCCCTCATGGCCGATCATGGCTGGCGCAAGATCGACGTGTCCTACATGAGCGTCGAGGAAGTGGCCAAAGAAGTCATGTCGATGCTTGAGAAATGACAAGCTCACAACGTCGTCAGTCAGCCACCTCGACTACCATCAATTGGTGAATCGCGCATTCAGGAAGCGCGGCGTTCAACCGGCCGTTCTCGTACCTCCAGTCCTTCAGCGTTGTCCCTTGCGGCACCAACCGGATTGACGTCGGCTTGGCCGGCAGGCGGACCGAGACGCGACACGGCGGGACCGGTGGTATGTTGGTGATCTTGGTGTAGCGTCGTCTTGCCGCAGTCACAACGTCACGCTCGCCCTTCGCCATGTTGACCAAGTGCAAGACGTATCGGTCGGGTTGCCTCCGCAAGACGACTTCGACCGTCGCCGGTGCGTCGGTTGTGACACGCCGCTGGTCCGGTGGCGCTACAACGTCGAATACGTGATTCATCAGTTCATTCGGAATAACGTTTTTGCCATGTGCGGTCAGCAGCGGCGCGGCGAAGTAGTAAGCCTCGCCACTTCCGAGGCGGTTCTTCACCAGCAAGGGATGGGTCTGACCATCCGCGTCCTTCGCACGGAGTAAGGCCGTGCCGGTCGACAATTCAACGCGGAATAGCCAGTGTTCCAGCGGTACATCCTTGCCGTCGATTTCTACCTCAAGCGTCTCGGGGCCGGTTGACCCAACAGACGCGGCGACGCCGCACAACTTCCGCAGGTGCTCGTGGGCGTGCGGCCCCATTCCCGTCATCAGCAGTTTGCCGCCGCCGCTTACGTAGCGGACCAAAGCCTCCACGGTCTTGTCCGTCAGCTTCTTGGCATGTTCGACGATCAACACCGGACTGCGAACGTCTTGTGCTTCCAAGCGCCAGTCAGGCACGATTTCGTAGTTCAGATGCAATCTGGCCAGCCAACCCGCGATTCCATCCAGACGGTTGTCTCCGCGCGTGAAACATGTTCTTGCTCGATCGTTCACTGCGTAATGGGCCGCCGCACCGTGTAGCACAGAAACGTCGGGCAGTCGTTCTGAGTCAAGGCACCATTCCTGCCGTGCTCGCAGGAATGGCATGACGACCTTGCCCATGAAATCGAAACGTTCCGGCGCGAGGCCGCTTTCCGGTGTCGGCGTGTCCCAGGCGAAGTAGCGGCCGCCGTTGGCGACGATGATTGCCATTTCCTGTTCGATCTGTTCGGCAGGCTTGGGCGCCATGGCGATGGCTTCTCGGCCGTCATCCGGTCTGGCGATCCGCTGACGTGTATTGATCTGGGTCATCAGATCGAACGGCACGCCCAGCGAATCGTACCAATGAGCCTCGATCGGCAATCCTTCCACACGATTGCCGATATCCCCCGTCAGATACGCAATGCCCGGATCCGGTTTCTCGGGCATACGAACCGAGTACGCCCAGTTCACGGCGACCAGACATTCCGGGTCAAGCTCGTGGATGAACTCGGTCGTCTCGTGGATGAACTCGCGGTAGATTTGCCGCTGCATCTCTTTGTACGCTCGCCAACCTGGTTGGTCCGAAGCGGTTGGTGCCTCCAACCCGTGTTGCGCTTTGAATCGCTTGCGGCAAACGTCGCAGTAACAGACCTGGATCGTGAAGCACGAGCCATCGAACCAGAATCCGTCGGGCTCGTAGCCTTCGATGATTTCCTTGACCATGGGCCAGAGGTAGTCCTCGGCAACGCCGGAATGATAGCAGAGGGCTCGCTCCACGGGCCTGCCGTCTGCCATCACGCGGTTCCACTCCGGACGACGCTTCATGATCTCGCCGTCGCGGCCAATGTTGTAATAAGCCGAAAAGTGATAGCCATCCTGCCGAGCCACATTGCGCCAGATTGCCAGAACATCCTTGGCCAGCTTGGGCGGTGTGTGGCCGATCTTCGACGGATAAGTCGTCCAACCAGGGTTCCCCTTGGCATGAATCTGGATCATGTCCGGACGACAAATCGCCACCAGACGCGATGTCTCGCCAGGATCGGCGTCACGCCCAACCTCGGCATGGCCGGACGTATGATGGTCTTCGTGCAGAAGCCAGAAGCTCTTCTGGTACCAGTTTTCGGCGCCGGCCAACGGACAGATGAGCATCACGATGAATCCCGTAGCGATTGTGGAATAGATAGTAGTTGCGTTTGGTTTGGTCATTACTCATTCGTCCTTTATCATTGTCTGCACTGGTCCTCCAGAGCATTGGCCTGGACCGCCCGAGCAGTTATCATTCGAGGATTCTAAACCGCGTTTTCGCTGGCCGACACTAGCCCGACGCGCAAGCGAGGGACGTACACGGGATCCCTCGCTTGCGCTTCGGGCTAGTGTTGGACACGCTAACTTGGTTTCCCCGGGACGTCAGGAAGCGGGTGATTTAGTCGTTTGCGTCAGTTCGACTGTACCAAAGTACTCGCCGTATCGCCACGACGGGGATCTCGGAAGACGGACGAGGTTGATTGTGCCATCCCGATACCTGCTTGTTCTTGGAACATTCTGCCTGTCGGTGTTGCTGTACGTGGATCGCGTCTGCATCTCGGTGGCAGAGGAAACGATTGCGAGCGATCTTTCGCTATCAGAACGGCAAATGGGCTGGGTGCTGTCCGCGTTTGCCCTGGGCTACGCGCTGTGTCAGACGCCGGCCGGCTTTCTGGCCGATCGTTTCGGGCCGCGGCGGATTCTCACGGCCGTCGTCGTGTTCTGGTCGGCATTCACGGGATTGACGGCAGTCGCGTTCCATTTCGTGACCCTGCTCGTTACGCGTTTGTTGTTTGGTGCCGGAGAAGCCGGCGCGTTTCCGGGCATCGCGCGAGCGACCTACTCGTGGATACCGATGCAGGAACGAGGGCTTGTCCAAGGGGTCAATTTCTCTGGCTCGCGCGTCGGTGGTGCCATTGCCTTGTGGTGTCTGCCTGGGATGATCGTCTACATGGGCTGGCGGATGAGCTTTCTGGTTTTGATGCTGATCGGTTTCGTGTGGGCGGCTTTTTGGTATCTCTGGTTTCGCGACGATCCTACTGAACGTTCGACAATCGACGATAATGAGCTGAAGTACATTCTCGAGAACCGACAGCAGACGAAGCCTTCCGCTGATGCTGACGAATCGTTGCCCCTATCCAGCTTGGCCGGTTCCACCAGCATGTGGCTCATTTCGGCTCAGTACTTCTGTTCGAATTTCACGTTCTTCTTCTGTCTGACGTGGCTGTTTCCTCATTTGAAGAAGACGTACGAACTGGAGGCCGTCGAGGCGGGCCTGTATACCTCGGTTCCGCTTCTCTGCGGTGCGTTGGGAAACTGGTTCTCCGGGTGGCTCGTCGATCGCATCTATCGCGGCGGCAATTGGGTATTCTCTCGCCGCGGGCCGGCAATCGCGGGTTTCGCACTGGCGGCGATCGGAGTTGTTGCCAGCGCTTTTGCGGAATCTCCGCTGTCGTCGATCGTCTGGTTCAGCATCGCCATCTTTGGTGCCGACATGACACTGTCGCCATCGTGGTCGTTCTGTATCGACATCGGCAAGCAGCACGCCGGCGCCGTTTCCGGCACGATGAACATGGCCGGGAACCTGGGGTCATTCCTGACGGCTTTGGCGTTTCCCTACCTGACGGACTGGACAGATTCTCCCATGCCGTTTTTCTTCGTCGCTGCCGGGCTGAATGCGATGGCGATCTTCGTTTGGCTGGCTGCCGATCCGCGGCGAGGCCTGAAGGGCTTAGCATGACAAAACTACGAGGATTGTGCATTGGCGCCGGGTACTTTGCCCAGTACCACTTGGACGCGTGGCAGCGGATGCCCGACGTCGAAATCGTTGGCATCTGCGACCTGGCCCCGCAGAAGGCGAAGCAAGCATCAGACCAGTTTGGCATCGCTCGGACGTTCAGCGAAACACAAAGTGCGTTAGATGAATTGACACTCGACTTCGTCGACATCATCACGCCCCCGGACACGCACCTGTTGCTCGTCGAACAGGTGGCGGAACGGGGTCTGCCGATCATCTGCCAGAAGCCGTTGGCGCCGGATTTCGCCACCGCCACGGCCATCCGCGATGTCGTTGCGCGGACGGGCGTGCGGTTCATGGTGCACGAGAACTTTCGCTTTCAGCCTTGGCACCGCGAGATCAAGCGGTTGTTGGACGACGGCGTAATCGGCCGGAAGCTTCACAACTTGCACTTCCGATCGCGGCCAGGAGACGGGTGGAGCGCGGACGCGTATCTGGATCGTCAGCCCTATTTTCGCGAGATGCCCCGCCTGCTGGTCCACGAGACCGGCGTGCATTTCATCGACACTTTTCGTTTCTTGGCCGGGGAGATCGAAGAAGTTTATGCCGTGCTCCGGCGGCTGAACCCCGTAATCCGTGGCGAAGACGCTGGACTACTGACATTTCGATTTGCTGCCGGCGCGGTGGGCGTCTGGGATGCAAACCGATACAACGAGTGCAACGACCCCGATCCTCGTTACACGTTCGGCGAGTTCCTGGTGGAAGGCGACGGAGGCAGTATCCGATTGTATCTCGACGGCCGAATCACCGTTCAGCCACTGGGGCAGGACGAACGGGAGCACAAGTACGAGCATCGGCGACATGGCTTCGGTGGCGATTGCGTCTACCATACGCAGCGACATTTCGTCGAACACCTTCGCGACGGCGGAGAATTCGAGACGAACCTGCCGGAGTACATGAAAACGCTGGCGATCCAGGAAGCCGTGTATCAGTCGGCTGAACAAGGAAGTCCCGTACGACCCGCGGATGTCGCGTCGGTGTCGGCCGACAGACCGGCGCGCCGTATCATCGACCTTAGTCTTCCGATCAATAACGATCTGCGCGGCGCGGAAGTTGCGACAAAGAAGACACGCGCCGAACACGGATGGAATGCCACGACACTTACGCTCTATTCGCACTGCGGCACGCACATGGATGCACCGCGGCATTTCATCGACGACGGAACACCGCTCGACGAACTGTCGTTAGACGCGTGCTGCGGTCCGGCCAAGGTCTTGGATCTGACGCCGGTCGAGCCACGAGAACTCTTGGGAGTCGACCGACTTGCGCCCTGGGCCGACACAATCGGCCCCGGTGACCGATTGTTTCTGCGCACCGACTGGCACAGGCGAGCGGGAACGGATGCATACCGGGATGAATTACCGCGCGTTTCGATCGAATTGGCGCGTTGGCTTGTCGAGAAACGAATCGCACTGCTCGGCGTCGAGCCACCCTCGGTGGCCGATGTGAACAACGTAGCGGAATTGACCGAGGTGCATCAGACGCTGCTGGGCGCAAACGTAACCATCGTCGAAGGCCTGGCCCATCTGGACGAAATCCGTTGTGAAGAAGTCGAGTTTGTCGCGTTGCCATTGAAGATCACCGATGGCGATGGCAGCCCCGTGCGGGCAATCGCGATCGAGAAAACGAACTGTTAGGCGCATCCTTTTGGGGATTTGCAGAGCTGGAAGAATTGGGAAACTGGCGTAGGTGTGCCACTGCTTCCGATTGGGGGAAGCCGACCATTTGGTGACGCCCACCACAATCGAAAGCAGTGCCGTTGGGCAAGGCCAACGCGCGTACGTATGGCTACGACGTCGGCGGCACTGCTTTGAACTGTGGTGCGTCCATGGGCATGCAGAGCCGAATCAGTTCAAAGCAGTGGCACACTGTGGACAACCGTCGGTACGAGGAAGGGTTACCGGCAAAGCTGGTTTAAGTTCAGAGGAGTTGAAAACCGAAATGGGATCTTATCGTATTGTCGCGTTGCCCGGAGACGGAATTGGTCCGGAAGTCATGGCGGCCACGGTTCGAGTCGTGGAAAAGGTGACCGATGGCGTCACCGGCTTGGACCTGCAGATCACAGAGCACGAAGCCGGGGCGGCGTTCTATCGGAAAACGGGGACGGCGTTACCGGACGACGTACTTGACGATTGTCTTAGCGCCGATGCCGTACTGCTTTCGGCCATCGGGCTGCCTGACGTGCGAAAACCGGACGGCACCGAAGTACAGCCCGATATGATGATGGGACTCCGGCGGGCAATGGATGTGTACGCGGCGATCCGGCCCGTGAAACTGTATCCCGGTGTCAAATCGCCGCTCAATACGGCCGACGCCGGAATTGACCTTGTCATCGTCCGTGAAAACCTTGAAGGTCTGTTCAGCTCGTTCGGCGGCGGGTGCATTGTCGGCAACGATGTGGCGACGGACACGATAGTCATCACGCGCGAGGGAACGCGAAAGGTCGTCGACGTTGCATTCAAGTTGGCTGCCAAACGATCCGGCCGGCCACTGGATGGGCAGCAGACCGTCACGTGTGTGGACAAGGCGAATGTCTTCCGCAGCTATGCCTTCTTCCGCCGTGTTTTTTCCGATGTCGCCGCCCAGCATCCGGACATCGCCATCGACACCGCTTACGTGGACGCGATGAGTCTGTACATGGTCCAGAGCCCGTCGGCCTATGACGTTTTGGTCATGGAAAATCAGTTCGGCGACATTCTGTCCGATCTGGGTGCCGCCATCGTCGGCGGCCTGGGCCTTGCCCCGTCGGCCGAGATCGGGGATGAACACGGGCTGTTTCAGCCGTCGCACGGCTCGGCCCCAGACCTGGCCGGCAAGAACGTGGCAAATCCAATCGCCATGATTCTATCGGCGGCTATGATGTTCGACTGGCTGGCCGAAAGGCACAGCGACGAGGCGGCCGGAGAGGCGGCTCGTCGTATCGAACAAGCTGCGGAGCAAGTGCTTGCGAGCGGCCGATACATGCCAGCCGATCTGGGTGGCACGGCAAGCACATCGGAAGTGGCAGCCGCGGTTATCGCTGCGTTAATGAAATAACCTCCTCTTGCACCGTTCGACGTTGTTTCATTCGCGAGCCAAGAGATTGCCGAATCGTCCAAGCCGAGTTACTATCAACTGGACCGTGATCAAGACCTGATTCAGAAGGAGTCCAATATGTCGAAGATTACACGTCGCCAATTCTTGGCAAGTTCTACCGCGACGGCCGGTGCCGTTGCGCTGGGCGGAAGATTCAGCCTGGCCGAACAGGCACCCGCGGTTACACCGGTGAAGGTGAAAAGCGGTACCGATCTGGTCACGCTGGGCAAGAGCGGGATCAAAACATCCGTCCTGGGTATCGGTACCGGCACACGCAGCGGTCGCGAACAGCGCGATCTGGGCCGAGACGGATTCGTGCGGCTGGCTCGCGAAGCATTCGATCGTGGTATCCGCTACATCGACACGGCGGACATGTACCGGATACACCCGTTCGTCGGTGCCGCGTTGAAGGAGTTGCCGCGTGAAGAAATGTTCATCCAAACAAAAACAACGGCCAAGAACGCGGACAAGGCCAAGGCCGATATCGAACGCTTTCGACGAGAGCTCGGCATCGAGACGATGGACACGCTGCTGATCCATTGCATGACCAAAGACAAATGGCCCGTCGACATGCGGCCGGTGATCGACGTGCTGTTGGAGGCGAAACGCAAGGGCCAGGTCCGAGCGATCGGCGTCTCGTGCCATAGCTTCGACGCACTGGCCGATGCTGCCAGTTGCGAACACTTGGACGTCCACCTGGTGCGCATCAACCCGGTCGGCAGCCGCATGGACGACAAACCCGAAAAGGTCGCCTCACAGATCCGCAAGATGCACCAGCAGAATCGTGGTGTGATCGGCATGAAGGTTTTCTCGGAGGGCGATTTCAAGACCCGCGAACAGCGGTTCAAGTCGCTCAAATTCGTGCTCGGCCTGGGCACGGTTCACGCCTTCACGATCGGCTTTTCCAACATCAACCAGATCGACGAGACACTGGCAATGATCGAGCAAGCAGTCGCCTGATTCGGCGAACAGTGCCCCGCGTATCCCGGTGCTTCATGGTATTCCTATAGCGGTCAATGCCTTCGAGTGCGGGCCGCTTCGATCATGGCCGCGATGTTTTCCAGCGGTACGTCCGCTTGAATTGTGATTCCCGTTTCCAGGATGTAGCCACCGTTGTGGCCCAACTGCTGTTTCAGACGCTGCGCTTCGTTGCGCACGTCGTCGGGGCTGCCGTTGACCAACAGGTCTTGCGTGCCTAACCCACCGCAGAAAGTCAGTTGATCGCCGAATTGGCTTTTCAGTTCGACGACGTCCATCGTTTCGGGCTGGATCGGATGGAGGATGTCCAGGCCCAGTTCGATCAGGTCCGGCACGACGGCTCCTACGTCCCCGCAGGAATGAAGAAACACGGTCTTGCCTGCCGATTTGGCCTTCGAGAATATGTCGGCCAGCCTGGGTTTCACGAAACGGCGCCAGGCTTCGGGGCTGATGAGCAGAGACTCTTGGGTTCCGTAATCGTCGCTAATCGCTACGCAATCAAACTCGAATCGGTCGAACAGAATCTCCATTGTCCGCAGGATGTAGTCCGCGATGCCCGCGAGCAGGTCTTCCACAAACTCGGGCTCCAGGGCCACGTATAGCAACAACTGCTGCATGTCGCACATGAACGTCGCCCGTTCCCATAGATCGCCGATCCAGACGATCCTGTAGTGCTCGGCGTTCCGTGCACACCACTGGTCGAGATGCTCAAACCGATACTCCGCCGAGGGGTCAGGGAATTGGTAGCCGGACAGACTCGGTTCGGTGATACAAGGTCCCACCGGGGCACCGCGGTCGATCTCGTTCGTTGTCCACACGACGCCGAACTCGTCTGTCGCGTGACTACCGAATTCGTCCGGCGATGCGTACAGCGGCTTGATCGACTGCGTCCCGGTCATGCGGATCGGCAGATCAAGGAAGCGTTCGATGTCGTTGGTCTGGTAGAACTCCTCCAGCCTTCGCTGCGCGACCGGCGAAAGCGACAGGTTGTACGGAACGGGCGTGTCGTCCGTTCGATCGAGTACGCGTTGGATCCACTCTTTGTTGTTCATGCCAGCCCGAGAATCTTCCGATTTCGTTCCACGTCCGTCTCCGCGCCGCAGAAGTCGTCGAACGCGATGTCGGTGGCTTCGATCAGATGAGCCGCGATAAACGGTGCGCCCTCTGCCGCACCTTGTTCCGGGCTCTTTACACAGCACTCCCATTCCAGCACAGCCCAACCATCGTAACCCTTTTCGGTCAGCAGGGTAAACAGCCGCTTGAAGTCGACCTGGCCATCGCCCAGCGACCGGAAGCGGCCGGCCCGCTTGGACCACGGCTGATAGCCGCCGTATACGCCCACGCGACCGGACGGACGGAATTCGGCGTCCTTCACGTGCATGGACTTGATGCGATCTCCGTACAATTCGACGAATGCCAGATAGTCCAATTGTTGAAGGACGAAGTGGCTGGGATCGTAGCAAATGCCGATGGCCGGATGGTTGTCGGCCACGTCCAGGAACCACTCGAACGTCGCTCCATCGTACACGTCCGATCCTGGATGCAGTTCGTACGACATGAACTGGCCTCTGTCCGTGGCCAGATCCAAGATCGGCCGCCATCGCTTGTGAAGCTCGCGGAACGCTTCGTCAATCAAGCCGTCGGGACGCTGCGGCCAGGGATACACCATGTGCCATGCGAAGCCGCCGGACATGACAGGCACGCTTGTCAGTCCGAGGCGCTCGGAGGCGACAATCGCTTTTTTCAATCCGTCCGTTGCCCATTCGACTCGGGCCTGGTCGTTGAGCCCTTCGGGATAGAACGGCTGGAAGGCGACCTCGTATGCCGGATGAATCCCCAGGACCTGGCCCAGCGGATGGGCCGACAGATCGGATATCTCCAGCCCGATCTCTTTGAGCCGCCCCTTTACCTCGTCGCAGTAGTCCTGTGAATCGACAGCCTTGTCGAGATCAAACACTCGCGTATCCCACGAGGGCACCTGGATGCCCTTGTACCCCAACCCTGCAGCCCAGCGGCCGATGTTCTCCAGGTTGTTGTACGGTTCCTCGTCGCGCAAGAACTGTGCCAGGAAGATACCTGGTCCCTTGATTTGACTTGCCATCAGCGGTTCTCCTATGTTTTCGCAGAGGTTGTATGACCGCGCCCGGGAGGAAAGGTAGGTCCCGCTTGCCGAGCGGGACCTTGACCTTGAGACTCGTCAGCACTTTCAGGTCCCGCTCGGCAAGCGGGGCCTACCTCGTCAGCCTCCCCCACGTTACGGCGAAACGAATGTCAACATTTAACCCACGTATCCCAACACCGCCTACACGTCGCACACACGCACGGCGTGGCGCAGGGCGGCCAGCTTGTCGGGCCACGTGGGGATAAACTCTTGGGAAACAAGGCCAGTGTAGCCGGTTTCCAGGATCGCTCGCATGACGGCCGGATAGTTGACCTCCTGCGTGTCGTCCAACTCGGCGCGACCCGGTACGCCGGCTACGTGATAATGGCCAATGTAGTCTTTGTACTGGCGGATGCGGCGGATCACGTCGCCGTTCATGACCTGCACGTGGTAGACGTCGAACAGCAGTTTCATCCTTGGCGAGTCCACTCGTTTGATCAGGTCGATACACAAATCGACGTCGTCGCCGAAATACCCCGGATGACCTTTCATCGGGTGTGTGTCGTCGCGAGTGTTGAGGATTTCCAGGCACAGGTTGACGCCCTTTTCTTCCGCGTACCCAATCACGGCTTTCCAGCAGTCGACGCAGTTCTTCGCGCCTTGTTCGTCGGCAATCCCCTCTTCGCGCATGCCGGTGAACGTGATCACCTGGGCGCATTCACACTCGACCGCCCCGTCGATTCCTGCTCGCAGTTTCTCGATGCAATACTCGTGATTGTCTCGGCTGAACGGACCCTTCTTGAACCCGTGGCCGCCGCCCATCGTCAGCTTCATGCCCAACCGCTTGAGCATCGGGTAGTGATTGCGGCCGACGTCCATCGACGGGATTCCCATGCGATGGCACGCTTCGATCAGTTCTTCGGCCGGCATGGGGTTAAAGCACCAACCGTATACGGACTGCCTGATCCGACCGTTCTGAATGCGGTAGTCTTCGGGCGGAATATCAGGTTTGAGCTCGGAAGCGCGGGCTGAACGTGTATTTGACGATAGGCAAGTTCCGGCACAGGCTGCGGCCGCGCCGGCCATGAAGGAACGTCGCGAGACGCCGCTGTGACGCTTGATCGTGCTTGACATGAGTTGTTCTCCTCACAGGTTCGGTCGTAGATTCTAGCATTCGCAGGGACATGCGGCTCGGTGTCGGCAGCCGTTACTTGGCTCCATTGATCAGTATGTCCAATCGGGGCGAATTGTGATGATACGGCTTCACGAGGATATCCAAATCGCCGTCGCCATCGAAATCGCCAAGTTTGCCTTCATGGATGCCCTGGCCTTCATAAACGACCATCTCGGTGAAATGCCCTTTGCCGTCGCCGTACCACACAAACGTCTTGGCATTGTCGCCGGCGCCGGGTTCGCCCATTTCACCAATGAAGATGTCCGGATTGCCGTCACCATCAACATCTCGGATCTCGCACGTGTGGCCGTGGATCACGTGCCGTAGTTTGTGCGCTTGCCATGCGTTGCCATCCCACTCGTACCATTTGGCGTCGCCGTCCATGTCGCCAGGCGAGAACACGACTTCCGGTCGGCCGCCTTTGACCAATTGGCCAGCGGCGCACTGAGTGAAACGCATCCGTTCGTCGATCACTTGAGCATCGAATTGATGGCCGCCCGTGTGTTTGAACCAACGCCCGCCACCCACAATGTCAATCTTGCCGTCCAAGTCGATGTCGACAGGCTGCGATGGAAATCCCTCCAGCTCGCGCCCTGAAGACCAACTGTAGATCACTTCGGGCGACCAGGGCCCGGACGAACGTGGATCTGCCGGGATCTCGAACAACAGTAACTGCTTGGCCTTTTGGTTCCATGACAGTAGTTCCGGTTCGCCGTCACCGTCGAAATCACCAAACGTCTGGTCATGATGTTTGCTGACGCCCGAGTTCTTGATGTACCGTCGTTTCCAGGCTTTCTTGAACTTCGGGCATGGGTTCTCCCACCACCACATGGCCTTGCCGCTGGCATCCTGGCCGAAGACGATATCCAGGTCGCCGTCGCCGTCGATGTCGCAGAAGTCACCACCGGCTTCCGGTTTAAGCGGCTTGTCGTCGATCACAAACTTGTCCCAGCCCGTTCCGTTGAATTTGTACCAGACCACGGACGGGGCACGGGTGCGTTCGCCGACGACAAAGTCGTCGACACTGTCCTTGTCGACATCCAGCACAATGCAACAGGTTTGCTGTTGGCCTTCGTTGGGTATCGGCAAATCACCGGTTACGGTCGACAGACGTTTCCATGTGCCTTGCGTGGTTGTACCGTCAGCGCTCGCCGTATCGGCTACGTGGAAACCAAGCACGCTCGCAGCAAGAAGCAGTGTAAATCGTGTCATAATGTTCTCCTCAGACCAATTTCATGTTCCGCGTCGACAGCAGTATGTCACTATCTTTCACGTTTTCACATTCGTCGTCTCCCTAAATTCGTTGGACACATCTCTTTCGCAACGACGCCGAGAGGCTCCAACGAATTTAGGAAGACGACGAATAAGACTGCCGGGTCGGGCCTATCCCCTTTGCATGCCACAGGTATTATGATGCCATACATCGTATCTGGCCGGAGACGAAAGTCGAGTAGATTATCCGGTCGGTGCTCCCAATTGGCAATTCACGTCGGACATCCAGAAGAGAGGAATTGTATGCCACACCAACATCAATCTCACCGTCGTGACTTTCTGAAACAGACCGCTTCGGCCGGCGCCACGCTCGCCGGTGGGCTGAGTCTCGCCCGCGCTGCGCACGCTGCCGGCAGCGATACCATCCGGCTGGCGCTAATCGGCTGCGGCGGACGCGGAACGGGGGCCGCCGCGCAAGCGCTGAACGCGTGTGATCGGGCCAAGCTTGTCGTCATGGCCGATGCGTTCGAAGACCGACTGACGGGAAGCCATCAGGTTGTTGCCAAAAGACACCCGGACCGCGTCGACGTGCCGCCCGAACGGCGATTCGTCGGCATGGACGCATACGCGAAAGCCATCGACGCGGACGTGGACCTCGTGCTGCTGTGCACACCGCCGGGCTTCCGTCCGGTTCAATACGAGGCAGCCGTCAAGGCAAACAAGCATGTGTTCATGGAAAAACCCGTGGCCGTGGACGTGCCGGGCATCCGGCGGATGATTGCGGCTAACGAGGAGGCGAAAAAGAAGGGTCTGGCGGTGGCCGTCGGGTTGAACATGCGGCACACCAACAGTTACCAGGAAGTGGTCAAGCGTGTGCACGACGGAGCGATTGGCAAAGTCAACTTCCTACGCGCCTACGGCAATACGGGCGGTGTCTGGGTACGGCCTCGCCAGCCCGATCAGACGGAAATGCAGTACCAGATGCGCAACTGGTACTACTTCAACTGGCTGTGCGGCGATCTGATCGTCGAACAGACGGTCCACGCTCTGGACCTGGTCAATTGGGCCAAGGGCGAGCATCCCGTCGAAGCCCAAGGTATGGGCGGGCGACAGGTTCGCGTGGGAACGGAATACGGCGAGAGCTTCGACCACTTCGATGTCGAGTACACGTATCCCGACGGCACGAAGATGTTTCTGTTTTGCCGGCATGTCCGCGGTTGCTGGAACTACTTCGGCGGCCTTGCTCACGGCACCAAGGGCGACGCCGACCTCAGCGGCGAACTTCGATTGCACGGTCAGGAGCCGGTGCGGTTCGAACGGGGCATCGACGGCCATCAGGTCGAACACGACGATCTGTTTGCCGCACTCGAAGAAGGCAGACCGTACAACGAAGGCGATTACGGCATCACCAGCACGATGACGGCGATTCTGGGCCGAATGGCGGCCCACTCGGGTCAAGTGGTCAAATGGGACGAGGCTATGAAATCCGAAACAGACCTTGGTCCGGAACGCTACGATTGGGACGCCGAACCGCCCTTGAAGCCCGGCCTGGATGGCATGTACGCATGTGCCATGCCGGGAAAAAGCAAACCCTACTGAAGGTCGCCGCCAAGGGAGAAGGACCACGGATAGCATGGCGGGCCCATGGATGTGTAAGATGAGTAGGCCGACGGTAGGTCTCTCCTATTCGTCCGCGGGGAGATTGATAGAACTATGGGAAGGCAATCGACGGTTCCCTTCTCACATCGACTGGCGATATCGAGGACCGAATGGTTAAGCAATGGTTTCTAATGGCGCTCATTATGCTCGTCCCTGTCGGCGTGCTTGTCGCGCTGCTGTACTCTTTCGGGAAGTACCTCTGGACGCTTTTTACCGACCGGAGGCTGTACAAGGACTTGGATGAACTGGAAGCCAACGCCGGAGCCAGACGAGAGAAGAAGAAACTGGATAATGAAAAGCGGCTGGATAACGGATGCGATCACACGTTCTCTGGGGCCACAGGCTTTCCACCGAATGTATGCCCAAAGTGCGGGCTGGAAAAGGAGAAACCGGCGGGACTGTGTGATCACGTGTGGCGGGGAGGCGAGGGCCCGGCACCGTTCAGTTACTGCGAAAAATGCAACAAACAGCACCGTTCTGCCTACTGACGCGCCATCCTGTGCTTGGAGAAGGCATGACACTTCCATGGGAGACACAACGATGACGAGACTAGCAGCACTATTGGTACTTGGTTTGTTCATTGCATGCGCAACCACCGCGGTGGCCGACCAGACCGGCATCATTGCCCCAGGCGCAAAGGTGGAGAAGCTGGCAGACGGTTTCAAGTTCACCGAAGGTCCTGCGGCCGACGCGGAAGGCAACGTGTTCTTCACCGATCAACCCAACGACCGCATCCTCAAATGGAGCGTGGATGGCAAGCTCTCGACGTTCATCGAGCCATGCGGACGGTCCAACGGCCTGTGCTTCGACGATGAAGGGAATCTCTGGGCCTGTGCGGACGAGAAGAACGCATTGTGGTGCATTGATTCTGCGGGCAAAGAGACAGTCGTGGTCAAGGACTACGAAGGCAAGCTGCTGAACGGTCCCAACGACGTGTGGATTCGGCCCGATGGCGGTTTGTACTTCACCGATCCGTTCTACAAGCGACCGTACTGGAATCGAGGGCCGATCGAGCAAGATGGACAGTGCGTCTATTTTCTTCCGGCGGACCGGAAGAAACTGGTTCGTGTCGTCGACGACTTCGAGCAGCCCAACGGGATCATCGGCACTCCATGCGGGAAAACGCTCTACATCACCGATATCCGAGGCAGGAAGACCTATTCGTACGACATCCAACCGGACGGCACGCTGACGGGCAAGAAGCTGTTCTGCGAACTGGGCTCGGACGGGATGACCATCGACTGCGAAGGAAACGTCTACCTAACGGGCAAAGGCGTGACCGTATTCGACAAGACAGGCAAGCAGATCGAACACATTGCCGTGGACGAACGCTGGACCGCAAACGTCTGCTTCGGCGGCGCGGACATGAAGACGCTGTTCATCACAGCCAGCAAAGGTCTATTCGGCCTCCGCATGCGGGTCAAGGGCGTGGGGAGTCAGTAAAGGGGCGCCGGCCCATTCCGGTATCCAGAATCCGGCAGGGGAATGGGGGCAAGGGAATGTCCTTCGTAACTATTCCCCTGCCCCCATTCCCCTGCCATTTCGCATTTTCTTCACGGGGCCTGTCGAACATCTTCCGACTCGTAGCGCCGCTGGCCGTTGGCGATGGCCTCGCGCATGGCGGTTTCTAGCTGCAGGCGGGCCTGATACTTGGCTTCCTGCTCGATCTCGATTTGGTCGACAAGCTCGAAGCCGGGCATATCGGCCCGGGGACGCTGGTCCAAAATCCCTTTCCCGGCTTGAAGCAGAGCCAGTGCCTCTTTGTATCCGGGGTCATCCTTGTCTTGGAACTTGGCCAGGGCGGGGCTGACCTCCGGACGGGTGAAGCTGAAGGCCGTCGAACGGCCGTCGGTTTTTGCGCCTGTCAATTCGGCCAACCGCTTCAGTTGGCCTCCGTCGAGCGGGGAACGCCCATACGGATTATTGCGGTACGCGCTGGCATACGACGGATAGTAGGGCGCGTTAATGTCGATCCAGGTGACGATCCGATCAAAGCTCTCTTCATCCAGCTTGACCTGCCGGTCGATCTCTTCGTCGCCGTGTCCGTCCAGCAGCACTTTGACGAAGCGGCTGGCATGCGACCCCCAACTTTTTGGCATCAACGTCTTGAAGGGCCCGGCACCCGGAACGTTGATCCACGGCTTGCCGCGCAACTCGGCGTAGGACGTGCAGAAAACGGTCCCTCGATCGCCGGCCAGATTGATCTTTTCGCCGGCCTTCTCGCCGTAGTCGTGACACGAGACGCAGTGTTTGTCGAAGACTGGCTGCACTTCGGCCGTGTAACTGAACAGCCGCGACGGTCCGTACCACGGCTGGAGCTTGTCGGGCGTTCGCTTCATGGCGATTGATTCGTAGGTCGACTGGACCGAACCGCGCCGGTACTCGTGGCAGCCTACGCAACCGGCCGTCTCGCCGGGTCTGACGATCGTGCCGCTGCGCATCGACTGGACCATCATGCCCCGGTTGTCCAAGAGTTGGAAATAAACGAACGTGTCGGCCGGCACCGCGAAGAACGCGCTGCCGTCCTCCTCGACCGGCGCGGTGCCGATGATTTGTTTGTTGTTGAAGTCGTTCCACGCCATTCCCGGGGCCTGTTGGCCGGTGCCACCGTCCCAAGCCGGCGACGTCCAGTATCGTTTTTCGGGCGATTCTACGACGCGGATGGATTTGACCGTGCCATGCTCGATCTGATCCATTCCCGTGCCAACATACACGTCGGCCACGTAGTAATAACCTTCGTTCTTTCGCAGGTCGATTCGCGAAGGAATGATCGGCGGACGCGGACGCGAGGCCAATGGCATCGGGTCGTAGCATCCTTGCTGCTCGGCGTACAGTAGCGTCTCGTTGCCGTCCAGGTCCAGCAGATAAATGCCCACGCGTTCGCCCTCGCCCGTCATGCGCGAACACAAGAAGAACTGTTCTGAAAGCGGATACGGGTCTTCGTACTTTGGATTGACCTTCTTGAACGTATCGTAGTTTCCTTTGCCGACCAGGTTGATTGCGTCCGCCGGCCATGTGCGGACCACCGGCTCGCGCCCGTCGACGCCCAGCCGCCGATCGACGATGGCCAGCGCGCCCCACGGCCGGTCGTGGCAAGATGAAAATGTGCAAATCATCAATTCCGTGTCGGGGATGATGCGGCCGTCGAGCACGGCGCCGGGCGAGTTCGTATTGTTGCCCCAATAGACGGCGTGATTCGTGCCGTCGGGGTTCACGGTCCAAGTACCCTGCGCGTCGCCGAAGTTGCGATCCACGTACTCCCAACGGTCGTACAGGATTCGCCCGTCCGGCATGACCGCCGCATGCCCTTCGTGCAACGTGCTGTGTCCGATCTGTTGGATGTTGGCGCCGTCCGCGTCCATCGAGAACAGGTTGCACATGATGTGCCGGTTGCACATGCAGTACTTGGGTTCGCGAGTGGAGCTGAACATGATTCGCCCGTCGGGCAGGTAGATCGGGTCGATGTCGGTAATGCCGGAGCCGAAGGTCAGTTGCACGAGCCCCGTGCCATCGGCATAAATTTCGTAGATGTGATAGTCATCTTCTCGACTGAGTCGCATCGAGAACAAAATCTTCTTTCCATCGTAGCTCACGTCGATATCGCGAGTGACACCTCCCGGCACCTCCAGAAGCGTCCACAAACGGCCGCGTGCAAAGTCGATCACCTTGATCGCACTTGGTCCGTTGAACTTGTTGGTGTTGATCTCGCCCGTCTGGAACATGGTGGCCGTATTGTGGTGGTCGCCCGGGTACTGGCTCCGGGCCACGAAGACGATGGGCTGTGCGGTCACCAGGGAATTCTCCGCCTTAACGTCGATCTTCACCGGCGCCGGCAGATCGCCGCCGGTAACCACGCCGGTTCCATCAGCAAATGTCGGACCGGAGAAGCAAAAACCTAGGCAGGCGGAACCGAAGAGCAGCAATCGGATCGCGGCGGATAATCTGACGAGCATTGCTAAGCCTCTCTGTCTATGTCGAAGAAAGCGAAAAGGTAGGATTGAAACGTGCATGTCCGCAGCGCATATCACCAGCGTCCATACTCTAAATGCTAACCGCTTTGGCCTCAAGTTGAAAGACGGAACAGAGCCTGAAAGGCGCTCGATCAGGACGCCGAAACCGAACACCTGCAACCGGCATAACGCGGAGTTTGTTCTGCCACGGACGGTAGTTGAATCTGCGAGTCATTCGCTAGAATAGGCTTTCAATTTGACCACCGGTTTCAGGGCAGCCAGTTCATTCCTTCGTTGCCGCCCTGAATTCGTTGGGAAAACTAAGCTTCTACAGGTTCGCCATGCATCACGAATCAGAATACCGACCGTTAGCCGATACAGACATTCTGGTCTCGCCCGTTTCACTCGGCTGTTGGCCGATTGCGGGCATGACCAGTCTGGATGTCAATGACACGGACAGCCTGGCGACGCTCGAAGCAGCGGTTGCCAACGGCGTAAACTTCTTGGATACGGCCTACTGCTACGGCGCGAACGGCGAAAGTGAACGGTTGATTGCTCGTGCTTTGGGGCATCGGCGCGACGAAATTGTCATCGCGACAAAAGGCGGGATTCATTGGGATGCCGAGGGCAAACAGGTACTTGACGGACGCCCCGATACACTCCGCCGGGAGTGCGAAGAGAGCCTCAAACGACTGCAGACGGATCGCGTCGAATTATTGTATCTGCACGGACCCGATCCCGCGACGCCGGTTGCCGAGTCGGCCGGCGCGCTGAAGGAGTTGATGGAAGAAGGCAAGACGCGATGCATCGGCGTGTCGAACTTACAGATCGAGCAACTGGAGGAGTTCCACGCCGTTTGCCCGATCGCTGCTTTTCAGCCTCCGTACAACATGCTGCAGCGGCAGATCGAGAAGGACACTTTACCTTGGTGTCGCGAGCATGGTGTCTCGGTCATGGTTTATTGGCCACTGTTGAAGGGGCTGTTGGCTGGCAAGCTCCCGCGCGATCACGTATTCCAGCCCCGTGACGGGCGAGCGAAATACCCGATGTTTCAGGGCGACGAGTGGCACAAGAACCAGGATTTCGTCGACCGATTACGTGAGATTGCGCAGGAAGTTGGGAAGACAATCTCGCAAGTGGTCGTCAATTGGACCGTGCACCAGCCGGGAATCACGGCCGCATTGTGCGGGGCCAAACGTGCTCATCAAATCGAAGAAACGGCCGGGGCAATGGGCTGGAGGCTCGACGTGGGCCAGCTAGCGAAGATCGACATGGCGTTAGAGGAACGCGGCGAACCGGTCGTCAAGCCGGCCGTGTGAAAGCGCCCACCACGACTCGATTCTTGTCAACTTATATTGACCGGTCGATGCCGTTTTGATACAGCCCCCCCTTCGTTTCGGAGCACGTAGTCACAATCGCACCTCCGGCAATCTGCTATCGCCGATGAGTCGTTCGATTCAAGTCGCCGCCACCTTGGTCCTATTGGGCTTGCTGGGCGGCTGCGCTCACATGGGGCCTCTTTCGCCGCTAGCACCGCTTGAGCGCAAGATGGTATTTCATCCCGTGCCGTTTCCAGAAGGAAACTGGGAGCCCGACGGTCTAGCGCACGAAGACGCTTGGTTCGAAGCGGAAGACGGAACGAGTCTTCACGGGTGGTTTGTGCCACATCCCGACCAGATTGGCGTGGCTCTGTTCATGCACGGGAATGCAGGCAATATCTCCAGCCGTGCCCAAACGCTTCACGTCTTGAACGGGCGCCATCGACTGTCCGTCTTGGCGTTTGATTATCGTGGATACGGTCGCAGCGAAGGTAAGCCCAGCGAACACGGCATCCTCCAGGACGCACGCGCGGCTCGCGCATGGTTGGCACGGCGCACCGGCGTGCCGGAACAGGACATCATCTTGATGGGCCGGTCACTGGGAGGTGCGGTTGCCGTTGACTTGGCTGCCAGAGATGGTGCGCGCGGGCTGGCGCTTGCTAGCACGTTCACTTCTCTGCCGGATGTGGGAGCCCATCATTTCCGGTGGCTTCCATCAAGCGCACTCATGAGCCTGCGGTTGAACTCGCTGTCGAAGATCCGGTATTACAACGGCCCGCTACTGCAGAGTCACGGCGATGCAGACCGGGTGATTCCCTATGACTTGGGCCAACGTCTCTATGAAGCCGCGCCCGGGCCGAAGCATTTCGTGACAATTCCGGGCGGCGGTCACAACGATCCGCAGCCGGAGACGTATCGCATCGCCCTCGACGATTTCCTGGCGTCTCTACCGCCTCTGACGAGTGGTTGAATTCAACGGTCTCCGTGAGTAGCATTGTCGTGACGGCGTTTTCACTCGCTTTTTCAAAGAAAGAGGTTGGCAGGAATATTCTCCTCTTCCATTTTCCTGCCACGAATATTCCTGCCTAATCGGAGCATCGCACGATGAATCGACTACGAATCGCGGCTTTCGCCATTTGGGTTCTCTTCACTGTCGCACTTCCGGCAAGTGCCGAGACCGTCGCCCGTTGCGGCAAAGGATGGCTGGAACGCATCGACGGCTATCTGGTACTGCATTTGAAGGGCACGCCGTACGAGATGGGATACCAGCATGGAACGCTGCTGAAGGACCACGCTCGCGAAAACCTGCAGTACCTTCTGGATGTGAAAGGCGATACGGACTTGGTCGAAGTCGGTCCGCTGCGGCTCAAACCGCGGCAGGCGATCGAGACGATCATCCAGGTGCAGAAGCCGTTTGTTCCCTCAAAATACTTCGAGGAACTGCGCGGGTTGGCTGACGGTACCGGCGTTCCGATCAAGGACGTTCAGGTCGCGAACTTCATTCCCGAGATGTTCCATTGCAGCGGTTTCGCCGTGATGAATTCTGCGACCAAGGATGGCACGCTGTACCACGGTCGAGTGCTCGATTACGCGACGGACTGGAGATTGCAGGAGCACGCCGTGATTTTGGTTGCCGAACCGGCGAAGGGGATTCCCTTTGTGAACGTCACTTACGCGGGATTCATTGGATCGGTGACCGGCATGAACGCGCGCCACGTGTCGATCGGCGAAATGGGCGGCGGCGGACTGGGGCATTGGGAAGGCGTGCCCATGGCATTCCTGGTCCGAGAGGTGTTGGAGCGAGCCGAGGATCTGGATGCGGCCATCGGCATCTTCCGCGACAATCCTCGCACTTGCCAGTACTTCTACGTCATTGCAGACGCCAAGACGAATCGCGCCGTCGGTATGGAAGCATCGTGGAACAAGTTCGACGTCATTCGACCGGCCATGGAGCACCCGTTGCTGCCAAGACCGGTGAAGGATGCCGTCTTGCTATCGGCCGACGATCGCTACGAGCAGTTGGTCCGTCGCGTCAGAACCGGCCATGGCAGCTTCACGGCCGAAACGGCGATCCGTTTGATGGACCGGCCCGTGGCCATGAAGTCGAACTTGCACAATGTGCTTTTCGAACCGCAAAGCACACGGTTCTGGGTTGCCAACGCCAGCGCCGACGGCCAACCGGCGGCCGAGCAGAAGTACTTTGAATTCCGGCTCACGGACCTGCTCGAACGCAGGCCCGATCCCGACACGACGGCGTCGGAGTAGAAACTCTCTTCAGAGCCGATGCACAAATCGGGCTCAGACGTACAGAATTCAAAATTGGCCGTAACAGTTCCTGGATTCGCCTGAGCGGTTCGACGGCCAATTTTGAATTCTGTACGTCTGAGCCCTTCCCGCCGTGTCACGCCCAACTCGATGAATGCCTCCGCTTTTCAGCCAGCTCTGGTGATGAACTTCATCAGCAGGATTCCCGACAGCAAGCCCGCGCCCAGCATCATCAAGAACGGGACCGGTGGCGGCAAATCTTCGAACCCGTGCAACAGATTGACGCCGAAGATCGCACTGAGCGTCGCCAATGGAAAGAAGAACGCGGCCAAGACGTTCAGGCGATGCGCCGAGACCGCCATCCGATGGCTGGCCTTTGCCTGCTCCTCGGCTTGTTTAGCAACCGCGAAATCCAATGCGTTCTTGGTCTCGCTGTAGAGCAGTTCGGCGGTTCGTTCGATTTCGTACGCCCGGTCGCGGAAGTTGATGATCTCGCGAACGTCGGGAAACGCCTGGCGAGCCTCCTGCAGCACTTGATGCAGGTGCCTGGTGGATCGGTGGATCGGAGCCACCGCCTCCAGCACGGCGAAGTAGTCGTCGGCGCTGGTCGCATTTTCCTCCATTTCGTCGTACTTATGTATGACCTCGGCAAACTGATCCAGATGCCGGTTCATCACCGAGGGTCCACTGCCCAAGTCGTTGGAGGTCCACGTTCCGTCTGGCTGTCGCCAAATGAAGCGCCCGCGACGCTCGACTTCGTCCGGTTCCGGAGGCTGATGGAGCACCAGCAGCAGATGGCCGTCGGCCATCATCGTCCGCTGGCGGCCGGCCTTGGAACCAAGGCGTTTTCGGAAGACTTCTGGAACGTCCCAGACGTGCGGAAGCAGAGATTTTGTTTCCATGGTGTCACTCAGTAGGTGTAGTTGGAATCTTAACGGTCTTACTCGGCAAGATCCGCGCCGGCGTGCGCATCATGTGGGGCACGTTTCCAACGTGCCTCTCGGGTTGTCGGCACGTTGGAAACGTGCCCCACGCTAAGTCTGTTCGAACAGAGCTATGCTGGCCGTAAATCCGTGTATGAAATTCTTCCCACCCACGGGGCCGAGTTCGCCCTGAGCAAAGAAGCCCGCGAGGGGAATGTCCCCCAGAGCCGTCTTGACCGCCGAAGCGTCGTGGTGCGGTTCGGGAAACAAACGCGTGCCGCGCCCGTTACAGGTGAACAGCAGCGCGCCCGCTGCGGGCGAATCGAGGGTCCGTCGCGCTTCGGCCAGCAGTTGTTGCAGGTCGGCGTCGGCCGTCCGCCAATCACGGACGTGGAATTGGACGGTTTGACCAGCACGCACAAAGTCGCTGACGGCAACGGCACCGCTTTCAGGATCAGCGCCTATCACGTTGCGTACCAGAAAATCGCCTTGCTCGAATCGATCCTGGTACTCGCTGACTACGCGGCCCAAGTGCAGCCCTCGGTTAACCAACTCCTGTTCGCTTGTCGGCAACTCGGAGAAAATAGCCTGCAGTTGCGCGATCGCCGGTTTGCCGCCAAGTTCGTAGATGACGTTACGCTCGGCCTTCGTCACGACGAAGTGCTTGCCGATGGGCCGGCACCCCTGGGAGACAACCGTGCGCAATCGCACTGCCCCATGCAGCAACACAGCGACGGCGCCTTCGGCCAGCGCCTCTCGTCCGAACAGCAGCCGGTTCTCGCCCGGCGCAGCTCCACCGCTGGCAACCCCGCCGATCACGGGGACCGAGGTGTGCTGTTCGTTCACCTGTTCCAGCAGCAGTTCGGCCGGGAACGAAAACGGCTCGCCAAGGACCAACAGCGACGATCCCTCGGGCCATCCATCCAACAAATCATCTGGCCAGCCAAGGATACTGCCACCTTCCGACGTGCGTTCGAAGGTCAAACGTATCGGAAGCACGTGAGCACCCGGCAGCTTGGCAAGCCACAGCGAAAGAGCCGAATCCCCTTCCACTTCACGGCCCATGCCGACAATCGACTCGCCGGTACAGCCCACCAGACGATCCGAACCGAGGCGGTCGCAAACGTCCGCTGCGATTTGATCGCACATGCCGGCCCGGTCGGCGGAGACGAACAACACGGCCAAATCCGGCGGCCCGTCGAATTCGCGGGATGCTCGTTCACAAACGTCGCGAATCGCCTCACCGACATCGGGTGCCGTAGACAGAGCAGATCCGAAACGACGAGATTCGTTGGACGAGGTGGTATCCATGGTTTTGAACTGCGCGTAGCTATCAGCTTTCAGCGATCCGCTGTCAGCTTTCCGAAACGCTGGTACGTTGAGAGTTGCAGGATGAAAGCTGATTGCTAACCGCCTGAACTATGAGTCACTTCACAGGTGAATTCAATGATACATCCCCATCACTCTGACTTCTACGACCCCTCGGAGGCCCGCGTTGCCGTTTTGCACCATGATTCTTTCCCGCAACGTCCGCACGGGGCTCGCGTGGCACGAATGCTACGTCGCTTTGCTGTAAGTGCCGGCCACAAGCGAGGTTGCGCAAGTCGCGTCGGCGGTGATCACTGCCCGGCGCGCGGTTTGCCAAGAATGATCTTAACCGCGTACCTCGACCAACCGGCAATTCGCTTCCGGGAGAGTAGTTATGCCCCAAGCCGCGTATGCCTTGCTCGTCCGCCTCCGTATCGGGGCGGCTGCTTTGCTCATCTTGACGACGACTGTTGTGACGAGCCAAGCAAGCGACGAGATCCGCGTCCGACTCGCAAGCGGTCGAGAATTCTCCGGCTTTGTGGACCAACGCACCGACGACGATTGCCTCTGGCTGCGCTGTTCGGGCACCGGGATTGAAGTGATTCGACCCATCAAATGGCAGCGAATCACGGAGACCAAGCATGATGATAGACTGTTGAACGTGGCCGAGTTGAAACTGCTAGCGGCCGAGTTGAAGTCGCGCTCGCCGATAGAAACATCGCGATCGCAGCACATCGAGGGAAACAAAATCGTCATGCAGGGCAGCCGCGATACCTCAGCCGAGACGTACGATCGTGCGATTCAGGCGAGCGGTCCAGTTACCGGGCCCGTTCGTTCGGTGGATTTCGATGCGCAAATCGCGAATTGGGACGGCGACGTCGAACCGGACGGCCTGCTGGTCCACGTGTATCCGCTGGACGGGAACGGTACCGTAACGCCCGTCGACGGCACGTTGTCAGTAGAACTGACGGTTCCGCGACGACGCGATTACAGTCAGGTGCCCCACGGGCGCGGCATGTCCGTCGACCGGATCGGCCGCTGGTCGCGAGCGATTCGAGCCACGGACCTGACGGCTTCCGGAGTCGTGGTCAAGTTGCCGTTCCAGGCGGTTCATCCCGAGTTCGACAACGACACATGGAGTCACGGCCTGGTCCACTTGCGTTTGGCTGTACCCGGACACGGCGTTTTCGAGGACTCGATGGATGGGTTACGCGTCCGAGAATTCGCTCCGCTTCGCGATTGGATGCAGAGCCATACCGGACACCGCCACTTCGCCCACGAACGGACCGGACGGGGGAAGCGTTAGGATTCGGTCGTTTAACCCGAAGCCGGAGGCGATGGCGGGCAACGGGATAGACTGTCACGCCTAGCGCCCAACCATCTCCCGCCATCGCCTCCGGAGACTGCTGAAATGCTAGCGGAAACCAAAGTGGGGTAAGCTTCCAGCTTGCCGACCTTGTGCATTGTTGATACCCACGTTTTCCTTGCCTACGTATTTGGCAAGCTGGAAGCTTACCCCACGACTTATTCAGCAGTCTTCTCCGGCTTCGGGTTAAACGAAGACGCCGTCTACCTATCGTCTGCTAGCGTCGCTGGCGTGGCTCTTCCCCCAGACGAACCGACCTGGACACTTCCCGTGCATTTCGATAATCTCCGCCGCTCACTTCAGAGACCTATTTTCTTGTCATACAGTTCGTTCTGATCTATCACGTTCACCTGCGGCAACTCTCGTCCAAAAGTCCACAGGCACGCGTGACGCCTCAGTCGGTTGACTTCAACATGTCCTATCTGGCTCGTTGGCAGAGTCTCGTCCTCTCGGCGGCAATCATCGCCTGTGTGGTGGTGTTGATCGTGCCGTTGCCGGCAGGCGTGTTGGACGTTCTGTTGGCTGCAAACATCGCAATCGCCGTCATCGTGCTGCTGACGGCGCTCTACGTCAAGACGCCGCTGGAGTTCAGCGTATTTCCGTCATTGCTGCTGGCGACCACGCTCAGCCGCCTCGTGCTGAACGTGGCCTCGACGCGGTTGATTCTCTCCGGGGCTCAGACCGAACGGTTGGATGCCGCAGGCCAGGTTATTCGTGGCTTCGGCGAATTCGTGACCTTGAACCACACCGTCGTCGGCCTGGTGATTTTTGCCATTATCGTGGTCATCCAGTTTGTGGTGATCACCAAAGGTGCCACGCGAATCAGCGAGGTAGCGGCTCGGTTCAATTTGGACAGTCTGCCCGGACGACAGATGGCGATCGACGCTGATCTGAACGCCGGTCTGATCGACACGAAAGAGGCCCAGCGCCAACGTCAGCAACTCAGGCACGAAACCGACTTCTACTCAGCCATGGACGGTGCCAGCAAGTTCGTTCGTGGCGATGCAGTTGCTGCCGTTTTCATTACGTTGATCAACATTGTCGTCGGCTTTTGCATCGGCGTACTGGACGCCGGCATGTCGTTGGCCGAGTCGGGTTCGGTGTACACCAAGCTGACGGTTGGAGACGGATTGGTCAGCCAGACGCCGGCGATGTTGATTTCGCTGGCGGCTGCCCTGCTGGTCAGCCGTAGCTCGCAGTCTGTTGATTTGCCCGTGGAGTTCCTGCGTCAATTGTTTTCCCGGCCACAGGTGTTGGTCGTGGCCGCCTGCTTCCTGGGGCTGCTGGTATTCACGAAACTGCCCGCGTTGCCACTGCTGACGATTGCCGTCGGATGCGCCGGGCTGGCTTACGTTCTATCGCGAAAACCCGCCCAAGAATCGACGAATGCAGAACGCAACACGGCCAATCAGACTGGAAAACCAGAGACGCCGGAGAAGCGGATCGAGGAGTTCCTCGCGGTAGATCCCATGGAAATCGAAATTGGCGTGGGGCTGATTCGACTGGCCGACCCGAACCGTGCCGGCGACCTGCTGGCTCAGATCACAGACGTGCGGCGTCGAGTCGCGGCCGAGTTAGGCATTGTGCTGCCCAAAGTCCGCGTGCGCGACAATATGCGATTGGGCAGGCGCGACTACCGCATCAAGATCGCGGGGAATCTCGTGGCCGAAGGCGCAGTGCTTCCGAATCGACTGCTGGCCATCCACCGCGTTGAACCATCGGATGGCCTATCCGGCCAGTCGACGCGAGATCCGGCTTCCGGCCGGCCAGCCGTCTGGATCGACATCGACGACATTCAAGAAGCGAAACGGCTGGACTGTGAGATCGTTGAGCCGACTGCCGTCTTGGCCGCTCATCTGCGCCAGACCGTGCGTGAGCATGCGGCGGATCTACTGACCCGCGATGCGACCAAACATCTGATTGAGGAAACGAAGAAGAAGGCGCCGGCGGTCGTGGACGAATTGATTCCCGGTGTGATGAAACTGGGAGACGTCCAGCAGGTGCTGCAGAGGTTGTTGCGTGAGGGCGTGCCTGTACGACAACTTGCGGCCATTCTGGAGGCATTGGGGGATCATGCCCCGCACGTCGGCGATCCAATTCAGTTGACCGAATGCGTGCGCGAGCGGTTGGCCCGCACGATCTGTGCTCGCTACCAAGATGGCGAACGCCGCCTGCGAGTGGTGACGATGGATCCGGAACTTGAGGACCGGATTCTGGCGGGCATCCAACACGGCGAGCGCGGACTGTCGATTCGACTGTCGCCGCAGACGGTGCAGAACCTGTGCGAGTTGATCGACCGAGAAGCACAGGAACTCGCACAAGCCGGCCATCCGCCGGTCGTCTTGGTCAGTCCCGAACTCCGGGCTGCCCTGAAACAGATTACCGTGGCGAAACTGCCACGACTGGTTGTCTTGAGTTATGACGAAATTACCAGCGATACCGTCGTCGAGTCGTTTCGCATTGTGAGCGAAGCGGTTCCGGCAGCGGCTTGACAGGAATCCGTACTCGTACCAACACGGCGTCAATCATGGATGTAAGAACCTTTCGCGCCCGTTCGATGCAGGAAGCATTGCAGCAGGTACGGCGCACACTGGGCCCCGACGCGGCTGTGCTGCAGACACGCGAAGTCCGTCGTGGACTGTTGCGTTGGCTGACGGGATCGCGGGAAATCGAAGTGCTTGCCTCGGCCAGCGTCAACGTACCCAGCCGCCTGCCGGAACCCGCCGCAACGGCTGCCAGCGGGCACGGGAGTTATTCGACGTGGTCCGCCGACCACGAGGAAAGCGCAGCCGACGACAACGGCTACGTGCCTCCGGTCGACGCGTTCGACTATCGCGAGAAATTCCGCGAGGACCTGAAAGGCGAGTTTGACGATCTGCACTCGCTGGTTGAAGACCTCTCGCGGCACAACCAGCATTCGTCCGTGCACGAGCTGCCGGAGGGTCTGTTTCATCTGTTCACGGATTTGATCGACGCCGAGGTCAGCGAGGATCTGGCACGCGAGTTGATCGACCGCGTGCGCGCGGGTGGTTCCAGCCGCGACTTGAACGATCCCGTTCTGCTCAAGGCGCGTATCGCGCGGATGATCGAGAAAGACATCCGCGTCTGTGGGCCGATCCAGGTGCAGCCTTCCCAATGCCGCGTGGTGGCACTGGTGGGGCCAACCGGCGTGGGAAAGACCACCACCATCGCCAAACTGGCCGCGAACTACCGGCTGCGCGAGAAGCGGCGGGTCGGGCTGATCACGGTCGATACGTACCGCATCGCCGCCGTCGATCAACTGCGCACCTATGCCGATATTATTGATCTGCCCATGGAGGTTGTCTCGACGCCGCGGGAGATGCGTGAGGCCGTCGACCGGCTTTCCGGATTGGACCTGGTACTGATGGATACGGCCGGTCGCAGCCCGCGAGACGAAGTGAAGATCCAGGAACTGAAGTCGATGCTTGCCGAGGCACAGGCCGACGAGATCTACTTGGTGCTTAGCAGCGTTGCCAGCGCTGCTAGCCTTGAAAAAACAGCCGAACGGTTCTCGCAGGTCGGCGTAACGTCGTTGCTCTTGACCAAGCTGGACGAAGCTACGGGCCTGGGCAACCTGTTGCCGTTGGTGCGGAGTTGCGGTTTGCCGCTCAGCTACCTGACCAACGGCCAAAACGTTCCGGACGACATCGAGCCGGCGGACAACAGAAAATTGACGCGAATCATTCTTGGGATGGAAAGAATCTGAACGAGCGCCGGTGAAACGGCGAGAGGCCGAAATAGCACCCCCTACCATGGTCGACCAAGCCACAGAACTACGAAGACTGGTCTTGCGAGCCGCCGGCGATACGGTGGCCGATGCGGGACCCGTGCCGCGGCTGTTGGTACTCAGCGGTGGCAAAGGCGGCGTGGGCGTGACGACGCTGGCGGTCAATCTGGCCGTCATGCTGTCGCGCCAGGGCGCTCGCGTGGTCTTGGTCGACGCCGATCTATACCGAGCGGACGTAGCCACGCTCTGCGGTGTGGACGAACGGGGCAACGTGGCGGACGTGCTCGCAGCGCGGCGTGACATCCACGAAGTGCTCCAACCCGGTCCGTCAGGCGTTCAGGTCCTCCCTGGCTTGTGGGCGCCAGGCCAGCCGGCCGACTACAGCGAAACGGCCCAACAGCGGCTGTTGCGGCAGCTACGAACTCTAGGCCGGCATGCCGACGTGGTGGTGCTGGATGTAGGCAACGGCGGCAACGAGGTCGTGCGACGGTTCTGGAAAGCTGCCGACGATGTGTTGCTGGTCACGACGCCTGATTCGATGTCGGTCATGGACTCGTACGCGACGATCAAGCGAACGGCCACCGCCGAGGATGGCCTGACGATACGGCTGATTGTCAACAAAGCGGCCGACCAAGATGTTGCCCGCGATGTGAATCGCCGGATCAACGTCTCGTGCCAAAGGTTCTTGGGATTTCAAGTCGACGGCCTCGGTTACCTGCCGGCGGACAGTTGCGTAGATGCTGCTGCCAGTGCCGGTACTCCGTTTGTGATCAGCACGCCCGACGGCGCAGCGGCAACGGCACTGAAGCGAATGGCTGCACAACTGGTCACGGAAAAGACCGGGGCAACTTCCACTTCTTGCCCCTCGAGACAGGATCCAATCGAAGCGAACAAATCAACAAATTTGACTGAACCCCCTGTTCCGTTCTCGCCGATAGACAGAAAGGGACCGGTTTGCCCTGCAAGGTTAACTTAGAGCGGATGCAGCGACTTTGATGGGGCGCCGGGAAAAGTTGGGGAACACGAACTAAGGGTTTCGGCCTCGGCTCGCTGGAAGCGGGCTGACGAGAGAGCAAAAACCAGATTACTTGCCTCTGGCCGGCATACCAATCATGGAGGATTGTATGGCCACAGCACTGGCGCTAGCATCAAGACCAATAGCGAAAGAGGATGTCCAGGACGTCTGGAAGACCTACAAAGCGGATCTCGGTAACAAAGAGCTGCGAAATCTACTGGTCGAGCAATACCTTCCGCTAGTCAAGTACAACGGCGAGCGCATTTGGGCGCGTTTGCCCGAAGGTGTAGAACTCGACGATCTTATCTCCGCCGGCGTCTTCGGATTGATGGACGCCATCGACGCCTTTGATCTTTCGCGCGGCGTCAAGTTCGAGACTTATTGCGTGCCGCGGATTCGCGGGGCGATGCTGGACGAACTGCGGACCATGGATTGGGTGCCACGCCTGGTTCGTTCAAAGGCAAGCAAACTGCAGGAAGCCATCAAGGAACTGGAGACTAGATTTGGACGACACCCGACCGACGTGGAATTGGCCGAGCACATGGCCTTGAGCATCCAGGAACTGGAGAAGATGGTGCTGGAAGCCAACGCGGTCAACCTGATCAGCTTGAACAAGAAATGGTACGAAACGGACAGCTACAAAGACGTGCGCGAGATCGACATTTTGGAGGACAAAAAGGGTGAAGATCCAACGCGGCGGGTCCAGAAGAACGACCTGATGCGTCTGGTGACCAAAGGCCTGAACCGAAATGAGCGGTTGATCATCATCCTGTACTACTACGAAGAGCTGACAATGAAGGAGATCGGCGCGACGCTCGACTTGAGCGAAAGTCGTGTCAGCCAAATGCACAGCAGCATCGTCCAGCGATTGCAGGGCCAGTTGGGCCGCCGCCGGCCCGAATTCGGCACTTGACGTTGCGTTTCTCATCCGAAATCATTGAACAATCTCGAACCCCGGCACGATTCTCCGTGTCGGGGTTTTTGCGTGCGCCGGGACTCGCCTGGATGCTCGCGTGACGTTAACGTTAGGGTAGGTGTCGGGTTCCGGGTGTCGGGTGTCAGGGAAGAGCGGTGGCTGACAGGCCGTTGAGATCCGAAACCGGAGACCTTGGCTACCGAGGGGGTTCTCAGGACTATGACTTCTATCGTTCCCGAACAGTCTCGACGATTTTCCATCGAAGTAGTGGAGAAGCTGCGCAGAGCTGGGTTTCAGGCGTACTGGGCTGGCGGTTGCGTGCGCGACCAGCTTCTGGACCGCGAACCCAAGGACTACGACGTTGCGACCAATGCTATGCCGGACGAGATCCGCGAGGTGTTCGGGCCGCGACGCACGCTGGCCATCGGTGCGGCATTCGGGGTTATCATCGTGCTGGGGCCGAAGACGGCGGGGCAAGTGGAGGTGGCGACCTTCCGTCGGGACGCCCAATACAGCGACGGCCGCCACCCGGATAGCGTCACATTCAGCAGCGCCGAAGAAGACGCTCAACGTCGCGATTTTACGATCAATGGCTTGTTCTACGATCCCATCGACAAGTGCGTCATCGACTACGTGGACGGCCAGGAAGATATTCGCCAGCGTTTAGTGCGGGCGATCGGCGACCCTTTCGCGCGCATCGCCGAAGACAAGCTGCGGATGCTGCGAGCCGTGCGAATGGCCGCGACCTTCGACTTTGCGCTGGATGCGTCGACTCTATCGGCCGTCGAGCAGAAGGCGCACGAACTGACGGTTGTCAGCGCCGAACGGATTACGTCCGAACTGCGACTAATGCTGGTTCACCCGAACCGTTGTCGGGCGGTCCAGTTATTGGCTGAATCAAGGCTGCTGACCGTAATCCTGCCCGAGCTACAGGGCATTGCACCCGAAGGTAGTGGCCAGCCGAACGATGCTCCTTGGCAGAGAACTCGACGTGTATTGGAATGCCTCGACGATCCGACGTTCTCCATAGCCTTTGCCGCATTGGTCCGCGAATGTGTCCGCCCCGCCGAACGGCGCGCATCAGAGGTATCGAGAATCGTCGGGCGGTTGAGGACGACCAACAAAGAAGAGCGCGAGATCGAGTTTCTTCTGACGCACGAGCACCAAGTGCGTTCAGCCAGCCGGATACCCTGGCCGCAACTGCAGCGGATTCTCGTTCAAGAGGGCGCGACCGATTTGGTCGCGTACAGTCACGCCGTTGCGGAGGCAACCGGCGAAGGCAGCCATGAGATTGACTTCTGCCGTCACAAGCTGTCACTGCCCAAGGATGAACTCGATCCGCCGCCATTGCTAGGCGGCAATGACTTGAAGGTCGCCGGCTTGCCGCCCGGGCCAGCGTACAAACGAATCATCGAGGCCGTTCGCGACGCCCAGCTTGAGAATCGCGTGGGCACAAAACAGGAGGCACTCGACTTGGCTCGCCAGCTTTCAATCCAGGCAGCCGACGACGTTCGTGAGTAACGGCGTGGCGATGCGGCAACCCTACTGGGACGAGTTCGGCTCGGTCCATGCATGGCTACATCGCTTCCACGTCGTCGATGTAGACGTTCGTGTCCGGGGCCGTCAGCAGTCGCAGTTGGCCCAGAGTCGGCGAGAGCATCTCCACAGGCGCGGGACCCGTGCCGACATACTCGAATTCGGCAAGCGGGGCGTCGACCGCTTGCCAGTCTAGCCCCAAGGGGCCTTTGGGCGGGTTGGACCAATGCCATTGGAGGCGACGGCTGTCGGGCAACTCGGCCAGCAGTTCAATCGCGGGTACTTGGCAGGGCTCATTTACCGCGCGCATCCAGAGACGAATCTTTGTTGCCCCGCTCCGCTTGAGTGTTGCCCCGCGCAAGCCCCAGCAGGCGAACGTGGCTTGCCCCTGCAACTTCAAGCCATAGTCGCCGGTTCGTGCAGCCTGGCCGGTGATCTGATGGCGGCCTGGACTGCGATCTGCATACTTGCGACGCCAGCGGCGATGCTCGGTGCGATCCTCGAAGTCCTGTTTGAATGCGGCCACCGGATGACCTTCGACGTTCAGCCCCAGAGACTTCGGATCGAGAGTGCGAACCAGTGTGGAGACCGACACGTTGCGGCGGTCTGTGACGATGCCAAACCAATGGAGTGGCTGGTCCGGCTCGTCGACGGGCACCACGGCCGTATAGCGGCTCGGTTGGCCGTCGACGAGTTGAGCAGGCACCGCAGCCCACCACTTGAGTCGCCAAGGCACTTCGCCTGCCGAATACCACACCGTGGCGTTGGTGATCGGCTCGGGCCCGTGGACGTCGAAAGCAACGCGGATCGCGTTTCCCTCTCGCGTCGGATTGCCGGCATCCGTTGCACGGGGAAACGGTTTGCCCTTGCCCAGCAAATGATACTCCAACCACGCGATCTCCATATAGGTGCGGTTGCGTCGATGGTCGACCGGGGGCGGTCCGCTCATGCCGCCGGGCTGGCGGAGCGAATGGCTGTCGTTGGGCATGAAACAGTAATTCTTCTCGCCCGGCATGTCGTCCAAGGTCCGCATCACGGCCGAGGGCCAGAAGTACCAATCGTTTGCCGGCGAAGGCACGAAGTAGGCGGCGGACAGGTTCTTCGCCCGGCGCCCCGCATCCAGATTGTCCAGCCAGATCTGCCGTGCCTGCGGACCCAGCGAGTTCAGCGTGTGGGTCCACGACGAACCCACGTCGAAATATCCGCAACCGTAGACGGAAAAGGCCGCGTGGACCCGCTTACCAGCCAACCCCGTTACCATGGTCGTCATGTAACCGCCCCACGATCCGCCAAACACGCCAACTCGCGATGTGTCCACGTCCGGCTGATTCCGCAACAGGGACAGGCTGTTCAACGCCGCGGCCACGCCGTCGAACAGTGCAGAATCCGACGGCCTGTCGACGATGTTAAACGCGCTTGCCCCCGGCTCCAGGCACGGACCGCTGGATCGCGCTTCGCTGCGGTTGCAGAAGCCGGGCTGATCCTGGCAGATGGCCACGAAGCCTCGCTTGGCCCAGCCGATCACGGCCGGTGCGACCATGTCGGCATATCCGCCTCCGCCGTGGCAGACCAAAAGCCCGGGGTGCGGCCCCGGAGTGGCCGGTTTGGCCATGACCGCGTAGATGATCACCTGCCGACCGGATTCGGGCACCACGCGCGAGAGAAACCTCAGACGCCTGACCTCCACGCCCTCCTCGATTCCTTCGGAGATCGTCTCGACGATCTTCGGCGGTTCGTCCGTCAGAAACGGCGCGAAGCAGTTGGACTGGCCGGCTTGGCAGTCCACACCTACGCCAATAAACAGAATCACCAGCGACCACGATCTCATTGATAGTCCCTTCCATCGCGTTGCACTATATCCATCATCGCGCTGTCGAGTGTACCAAGACGCGCGGCCGCTACAAGAAGCAGATGCGCGCAGGGAAATAAGATATCGACGGATAGCCGTACAAGGAACCGGCAGCGAGATTCTTCGGTCGCAGCGCCCTGAAAACGTGGTGTGATGCCACGAAATGGGCTAGAGTGTGAGCGTGTCGCCCCGTGTGGCGTTGGTCGTATCGTCCCGCGTAACGAGGACTTCTCCATGGACTCCCTGACGAAAAACGTGATCATCTGTTGCGTCGGCCTAGGTCTCGTTAATGCCGCAAACTCGGCGGAGACGCTGTACAACGGCATCGTCCTCCCGGAGCAATGGCCTCCGAAGATCGAAAAGGACGCGATCGAGCGCGGCGACGTCATGCCCGTGCCCTATTTGGAGAATCCGCCGGACGTGATCTCCATTGACGTGGGGCGGCAGCTTTTCGTGGATGACTTTCTCGTCGAGACAACAGATTTGAAACGCACGTTTCACGTTGCCGAGTACTACGCCGACAACCCGGTTGTTGCTCCCGACAGGCGATGGGAGAAACCCGGGAATCAGCCCACAGCGATGGCGTTCAGCGATGGCGTGTGGTACGACCCGAAGGACAAGGTCTTCAAGATGTGGTACATGAGCGGGTACATGGCCACGACCAGTCTGGCCATTTCCGAAGACGGCATCCATTGGACCAAGCCGAAATACGACGTGATGCCGGGCACGAACGTCGTTTGTCTCTCGGGGCACCGTGACTCGGCCGTCGTGTGGCTTGACCATGAGGCAACCGATCCCAAGCGTCGCTACCAGATGTTTCAGTTCCATCGCGACCCGTGGCGAGCGGCGATCCACTTGTCCGAAGATGGGATCCACTGGGACCTCGCCACGTGGTGCGGCGAGTCGGGAGATCGCAGCTCGATCTTCTACAACCCGTTCCGCAAGTTGTGGGTCTACAGCATCCGCACGATTTTGAATCCCGGAACGGACAAGTGGTGCCGGTGTCGATTGTACTGGGAGTGCGAGGACTTGGTTTCCGGCGCCGACTGGGAAGGCGGCTATCGGGGAGGTGGCACTGGCGGACCGGGCGCGCCGGTGATGTGGGTTGGCGCAGACCGTCTCGATTCGACCGGACCCAACGTATCGGAGGACTTCAAGGCCGAGCTATATCACCTGGACACGATCGCCTACGAGAGTATGTTTCTGGGCTTGTTCTCGATTTGGCATCAGGGGTCCCACGAAGGCCGTCCCAAGATCAACGATGTGCTCGTGGGTTTCAGCCGGGATGGGTTCCATTGGCACAGACCGTTCCGTCAGGCCGTCCTTCCTGTGGCCCAGGACAGCGACGCTTGGAACTGGTCGAACGTGCAATCCGTCGGCGGTTGCTGCCTGGTCGTTGGCGACAAACTGTACCTCTACGCAAGCGGACGAAAGTCGCAAGCCAACAGCACGGGGTTGGCCTTCATGCGCAGAGACGGATTCGCTTCGATGGATTCAGAACAGACGGACGGTGTGCTCACGACGCGGCCTGTCGTTTTCAAAGGCAAATATCTCTTCGTGAATGCGGATGCAGAAGAAGGTGAGTTGCGAGTCGAAGTGCTGGGCAAGGACGGCAAACTCATCGAGCCTTTTACCTCTGAGAACTGCGAGCCGATCCAAACAGACAAGACACTCCAGCGAGTAAACTGGCAAGGTGCGTCCGACTTGTCCGCTGTGGCGGAGAAGCCCGTCAAGTTTCGCTTTCACTTGAGCAATGGCCGATTGTATTCGTTCTGGGTTACTCCCGACGAATCGGCAGCCAGCAACGGGTACGTTGCAGCCGGCGGACCGGGATTCACGGGATCCAAGGATACAGTCGGCGCCGCTGCGTACCAGGCTGCGGAGGACGTGGCACCGAAGGGGACCAACTGACACCAAACGAGATTCCCCGCGCATGTTGGAGTTCACGCTTTAGCGTGTCTTCGAAAACACGCCAAAGCGTGAACTCCAACTTTGGTCGCGGCCGCCGCTACTTCTGCGCATTGCACTGGGGCTGAGCCTTCTTCAATTCGGCGATTCCCTCGTCGGTCACTTGGGTGTCGGCGACGCGCACGTGCCGGAGGCTTTTGGCCTTCTGAAGATGCGCTAGTCCCGCGTCCGTGATGTCGGTGTTGGAGAGGTAGAGGTATCTGAGGGTGGGGAGTTTCGCGATGTGCTGGAGCCCGGCGTCGGTCACTTGCGTGTTGTCCAAATTAAGGTTCTGCAGCGCAGTGAAACGCGATATGGCCTCCAAACCGGCGTCGTTCAGCTTCGTCGAGCGCAGGGTCAAGTATGTGAGGCCATCCATCTTCGTCCATTGCGCGAAACCGCTTCCGGTCAGCGGGGCGTTCTCCAGATTCACGTTCTGCAATTGAGTCAGGCCCGCCATGGCCTCCAACCCCGCGTCGTTGATCTTTGTCGATCGCAACGTCAACTGTCGGACCTTTGCCATCTTGGTCCACCCCGCAAAACCGGTCCCAGTAATGGGTGTATTCTCCAGGTTGGGGTTCTGTAATCCTGTCAAGCCTGCCATGGCCTCCAGTCCTTCGTCATTGAGTGCCGTGGATCTCAATACGACGCTGGCAAGATTCGGCATCTCTTTCCAGGA
>JACKQG010000945.1_pt1 | contig 40940 bp, 44 predicted proteins | sample 8237621 | NCBI WGS metagenome assembly JACKQG01 (sample SAMN15677084, study PRJNA649215) | marine metagenome | biome: marine; feature: Black Sea; material: saline water; isolation source: suspended particulate matter (SPM) from the Black Sea western gyre | collected 2013-06-09/2013-06-10 | depth... | reverse complement strand
ACAAACAGAACGGAAAATAAAACAATGAAAACACAACAAGGTATATATTGCATAGCACCATTCGGGATGCTACGACAACATATACAGGTCGTTAATAATTTAAAATGATGAAAACCAAAAAGCCGAAAATCAAAATTTCACTTCAATTATTATTTCTATTTACAGTTTTGGTATCTTGTAACACAAATAAGAACAACATTGATGAAGGATATTCCATAAACGGAACTATAGAAGGTGTGGCAAATGGAAAAGCTATTTTAGCAAAACTTGATTTAGTGACTAACGAACGTGTTGATGTTGACTCTACTGAAATTATAAACGGAAAATTTAAATTTTATGGGAGCCTTGAAAGTCCATATGTGCATACCCTGTTAATAAATAAAAAAAGTAAAATTCATTTCTTTCTTGAAAATAGCAATATAGATATAAAAGCAAATATCAATGAGATAGAGAATGTGAAAATAATCGGCTCAAGAGAAGACAGCTTATTTCGTTCTTATAAAACGGATGATATTTTCGAGAGAAAAAAAGGAATGGAAATCATGTTAAAATATCCGGACTATTCCTTCGCAGCTTTTACAGCTTATTATCAATTTCAATTATACAATATCCATTTAGATACTCTAGATATTATTGTGAACAACTTTGAAGAGCCTGTAACTAAATCAGAATATTATAAGCACTTAAAAAAAATACTTCCTTCTATAAAAAGAGTTGCCATAGCTCAACCTGCACCAGAATTCTCCATTCCAAATACAGAACAAAAACTTATGAGTTTGAATGAATTTAAAGGGAAGTATGTTTTGATAGATTTTTGGGCTTCTTGGTGTGCTCCGTGTAGAGCTACAAATCTAGAATTAGTTAAAATTTATAATCGCTTTTCAAATAATGACTTTACTATTATTGGAATATCAATAGATAAAGATAGAGATAGGTGGCTCAATGCCATAAAAGCAGACAAGCTTTCTTGGACCAACTTGTCAAATCTAAATGGTTGGGACAAAGTTTCAACTGAATACGGAGTTAAAGCAGTTCCTCAAAATTTTCTATTAGATCCTAATGGAATCATTATTGATAAAAATATTGAACCAGAAAATTTGGTTAAAAAACTTGAGAATATTTTTTCTAACAAAAAAAGGAAATCATAAAATTAAATTAAGCGAGATTGAAATAAATAAATTGAAATCAAACCAGTAACATCTTTATTCTATCTATATTTACCTTTTTAGCAGTAAATTATACATATCTTATTATTAACTTCTTGTATTAATATAAATAATTATCCTAAATTACTGTTATGACAGCAATAAATGAACTACATAAAATTATATTATTTCATCGCAAACAAGCTAAATTGAGCAGAAATGAATTAGCAGAATTAGCAGGAATTGGTAAAACAGTAATTTATGATTTGGAAAAAGGTAAAAGAACAGTTCGTTGGACTACAATTTTAGCGATTTTAAATGCATTGAATATTAAAATAAAATTTCAAAGTCCATTAATGGAAGAGTATGAGAAAAGCACGAATCAAAATTCATAATCTTCCTGCTGGAATTTTAACAGAAACTGACTCAAATTTTTATTTTTTTCAATATGACAAAGACTATAATGGTGATCCTATTTCGCTAACAATGCCAGTTCATAATAAACCCTATGAATTTGATTCTTTTCCACCCTTTTTTGAAGGATTATTACCTGAAGGCGGACAGCTTGAAGGATTATTATTAAATTATAAAATTGATAAATCTGATTATTTCACCCAATTAATATTAACAGGACAAGATTTAGTGGGTGCGGTTACTGTTGAAGAAATGATAAATTTAGATGAATAGATGTCCCATTACTTACACACTTTGTGAAAATAAATATAGTAAATCAGGACTTATAAAATTATCACCACGGTTAATTGATTTAAACCCATTACCATTTACAGCACAGGAGCAACGACAAGAAGCAACTTCAAGAGCAGTTAAAATGTCTATTCAGGGTGTACAACCAAAATTGAGTGCAATTTTATCGACTAAAAATCGAGCCATGGAAATAGTAGATAGTGGTGGAAAATATATTATTAAACCTCAAAATAATATTTATAGTGAATTGCCAGAAAATGAAGATGTAACTATGAAAATGGCAAAATTATTTGGGATTGAAGTTCCATTAACAGGCCTTATTTATTCAAAAGATGGAAGTTTTAGTTATTTTATAAAACGGTTTGACCGTTTCGGAAAAAATAAAAAAAATCATATAGAGGATTTTGCTCAATTAACAAATAATAAAAGAGAAACAAAATACAATTGGTCAATGGAAAAATTAATTCCTGTTATTGAAAACCATTGTACATTCCCTTTAGTTGAAAAGAAAAAATTATTTAGAAGGACATTATTTTGTTTTTTAGTCGGAAATGAAGATATGCATTTGAAAAATTTTAGTTTAATAACAAAAGAAAAAAAAATAACGCTTAGCCCTGCTTACGACTTACTCAACTCAACAATACCAATAAAAAATACAAGAGAAGAGTTTGCACTTCCATTGGCTGGTAAGAAAAATAATATTCAAAAGAATGATTTAATAAAATATTTTGGGAAAGAAAGATTGCAGCTTACCGATAAAACAATATCGTCTGAAATTCAAAATATTATAAATAACAGAACAAATATGGATAATTTAATAAATATTTCTTTTCTATCTGATGGAATGAAGGTAAAATATCTTGAATTATTATCGAGTAGATATGATAGGTTGATAACTTAAATACTTAATTTAAATGTTTAGTTATAATTCACAAAATAATTACCAACTCACTTCATTTTTTATACACTAATTCTCCACCTACAAAAGTCATTAACACTTCTGTTTTTAAAATATCCTCTTCTTTGCAAGTTGTGATATCTTGAGATAAAACCGTAAAATCAGCATCAAATCCTTTTTGAATACGGCCTCTTTGGTTTTCTTCAAATCCTCCATAAGCCGCCCAAGTTGTCAACATTTTTAATGCTTCAATGCGATTTACTTTTTCTTGAGGTTGCCAACTAATATCATCTGAATAATTAGGGTTTTTTCGGGTAACAGCTGAGAAAAATTCTAAAAGCGGGTTTCCTTTTTCTATAGGGCAGTCAGAACCACCGGGAATTTTTAAGCCTGCATTAATAAATGATTTCCATCTTGAAATACGATGAGATCTATCTTTTCCAATTCGTTTATCCATCCACCGAGAATCACTTGTACAGTGTGATGGTTGCATTGATGGCAAAATATCATTATCTACAAAAGTTGGGATATCTTCATCCCGCACCATTTGTGCATGTTCCACTCTCCACCTTAAATCATTATCACCTTGTAGATATTTTTTATAGGTGTCTAAAACTAACTTATTTCCTTTATCTCCTATTGCATGAGTACATAACTGAAAACCAAAGTGATGGCATTTTTTGGCAAGTTCATCAAACTCATAATTAGACAATAAAATAAGTCCAAAATTTCCAGGGTCATCTGAGTATTCATCAAATAAACATGCACCACGGCTACCTAAAGCACCATCCATAAATGCTTTTACCGCTCGTATTGTATATCTATCATTAACTATTTTTCCTTGTTGAAACCATTCCTTTAAAAAATTAGCATCATTTCCATTTAACATACCATAACATCTAATTGGAAAGCGTTCTTTATTTACTAATTTTTGAATTGAAGTTACAATTTTTCTATCTTGCCATGCATCATGAATACCTGTAATTCCATTGGCAACTGTCTGTTTAAGTCCCGTTTCAATATACCTCATTACATCATAATCACTTGGTTTAGGAATCGCATTCCTAATTGTTTCCATTGCGTTATCAATAAATATACAATCATTAATCACTTCGCCTCCAGGAATAACCTCTGGATTTTCCTCATATCCCGAAATTTGCCTTGCTCGTTTATTCACCCACAATGCATGTCCATCAATTCGGGTAAGCGCTATTGGGTGGTCAATAAATAATTCATCTAAAATTTTAGCACTTGGGAATTCAGCATTATCCCATAAAGATTGATCCCATCCTCTTCCTAAAACCCAAGAACCCTTCGGATAATTATTTAACTTATTTTGAATTAATTCTACAATTTGAGAAGGAGATTTCATTCCAACCACATTTAAATTTTCTAAAAATTTCCCTAAATTTGATAAGTGATAATGGGCATCAATAAACCCCGGAATTACTGTGGCACCCTCCAAATTTAAATTTCGTGCAGAATACATTCGTTGGTTTAAACTTTCAATTTTACCATTTTTTATAAATATATCTTGAACTTTAGGTTGCTGTGGATTTAGTGTAATAAAATTTGCATTTATTAAATTTAATGGTAGTATTTTCATAGTTAAATTTAATGATTGTATATGGAACCCGCATAAAAAAAGAAGTAATTTAAACATTAATTTTTTATAGGATTTATTGCCAATTTATGAACATAATTGATTTAAGAAGTGACACTGTTACACTCCCGACAAAAGAAATGATGGATGCAATTCAAAATGCAAAATTAGGTGATGATGTATTAGAGGATGATTTTGTAGTTAAAAAATTAGAAGATGAAACAGCTAAATTATCAGGAAAAGATGCTGCATTATTTGTACCAAGTGGGACAATGGGTAATTTAATTAGCATAATGGTGCACTGTCCTAGAGGAAGCGAAGTAATTTTAGGAGATAAATCTCATACATTTAAATATGAAGCTGGGGGAATCTCAGCATTGGGTGGTATTCATTCTGCTCAACTATCAAATAATTCAGATGGTACAATTGATATTGATAAAATCAAAACTTCAATAAGAGAAGATAATGTTCATTTCCCAAAGACAGCCTGTATTTCGTTAGAAAATTCACATAATTTATGCAATGGCTCGCCAATAAATATAGAATATCTCTCACAGGTTTACAATATTGCTCAAGAAAATAATTTAAAAGTTCATACAGATGGTGCTCGAATATTTAATTCAGCTGTCGCATTAAATTTAGAATTGAAAGAATTAACAACATATACAGACTCAATTACTTTTTGTTTATCCAAAGGATTATCAGCACCTATTGGTTCAATGGTCTGTGGAACAAAAGAATTTATTTATCATGCACGAAGAACACGAAAAATACTTGGTGGCGGAATGAGACAAGTTGGGATTTTAGCTTCTGCAGGTTTAATATCTATATCAAAAATGACAAATCAATTAAAAACTGATCATCTCCATTTATCTCAACTTGCTAATGGTTTATCTCAAATTAAGAAAATTGAAATTAATCCAACTAATTATAAAACTAATATTTTATATTTTAGTATAAAGAATAATCCATTTAGTGATGAAGAATTTATTCAACACATGGAGAAACAAGGAATTCGATTTTTTGCATTGAGTAAAAATAAATTTAGATTAGTAACACATTCTGGAATATCTGATAAAGATATTCATTTTACTTTAAATGTTTTTAATAATATATTAAATTAAACTTATCACTCAAAAAGGTTAATAATAATGAATAAAACTATATTTGTATTTGGTAATGGAAAAGCAGATGGTAATGCAAATGATAAAAATATTCTTGGTGGAAAAGGTGCTAATCTGGCTGAAATGACTCATATTGGAATTCCTGTTCCTCCAGGATTTACTATTTCTACAGAAGTAGGTACATATTTTATGAAAAATAATACTTATCCATTGCAATTCAAAAGCGATGTAAAAAAAGGATTAAAATTTGTAGAGAAAAATATGAATCAAATTTTTGGTGATTCAGATAATCCATTGCTCATTTCAATACGATCAGGTGCAAGACAGTCTATGCCCGGTATGATGGAAACAGTTCTCAATATTGGTTTAACAGAAAAAACAATTCCTGGATTAATACAAAAGTCAGGGAATTCACGGTTTGTATATGATGCATACAGAAGATTGATAACTATGTATTCAGATGTTGTGATGGAAAAAGGGAATTCCAATTTAGCCACAGTGAAAGATGGAATCAGAGAACAACTTGAACAAATCATGTTGAACTTAAAAAATAAAAAAGGGATTAAACATGATACCGAACTTTCATCAGAGGATTTAAGTCAACTTTGTAAACTTTATAAAAAAAAGATATTTGAAGTATTAGGTGAAGAATTTCCAGATGATCCATTTTTGCAACTATGGGGTGGAATTGGAGCTGTGTTTTCATCGTGGAATGGAAAAAGAGCTATTAAATATAGAAAGATTGAAAATATTCCAAATGAATGGGGAACGGCAGTAAATGTTCAAGCTATGGTTTTTGGAAATATGGGTGATTCATCTGCAACAGGTGTAGCATTTACACGCAACCCAGCAACAGGTGAAAATAAATTTTATGGAGAATGGATGGTTAATGCACAAGGCGAAGATGTTGTTGCAGGAATTAGAACTCCAAACCCTTTGAATGAAAATAGTAAAACATCAGAATCTTCAAATTTAATTAGTTTAGAACAAGCAAATCCTAAAATATATTCTGAATTATTAGTTTATAGAGAAAAATTAGAAAAGCATTATAGAGATATGCAAGATATTGAATTTACTATTCAAGATGATATACTTTGGATGCTTCAAACAAGAACTGGGAAACGAAATGGTGGTGCTTCTATTCGAATTGCAATTGAAATGTATGAAAATGAAGAAATATCAAAAGAAGAAGCAATTCTAAGAATATCTCCTGAACAACTAGATGAAATCATGCATCCGATGATTGACCCTGAAGCTGAAAAATTATCTGAAATCATTACGAAAGGTTTACCAGCAGGCCCTGGTGGTGGATGTGGGCAAATTGTATTTACAGCAGATGATGCTGAACAATGGGCAAAAACTGGAAAAAAAGTGATTTTAGTACGAACTGAAACGTCGCCAGAAGATGTTCATGGGATGCATGTTGCAGAAGCTGTGTTGACCGCTAGAGGTGGAATGACTTCTCATGCTGCATTGGTTGCAAGAGGTTGGGGAAAATGCTGTATTGTTGGTTGCAATGAAATATGCATTGATAACGATAATAAATCTTTCTCGATAAATAATAAAATTTTAAAAGAAGGAGATTGGATTTCACTGAATGGTTCAAATGGGAATGTATATAATGGAAAAATAAATTTGATATTTCCCGATTTAGATCAAAATATATATTATAAAAAGTTAATGAAACTAACTGATGAAATTAAAAAACTAACGATTAGAACAAATGCAGATAGCCCCAAGGATGCCATACAAGCACGAAAATTCGGTGCAGAAGGAATTGGGCTTTGCAGAACGGAACACATGTTTTTTGCTCCTGAGCGAATTATAAATATCCGGAAAATGATTTTAGCAGATTCCAAAGAAGGTCGGAAAATAGCATTAAGTAAATTACTTCCTTTTCAAAAATCTGATTTTAAAGGTATTCTTTCTGCAATGTCACCTTTTCCGGTAACTATTCGATTATTAGACCCACCATTACATGAATTTATCAACTTAAATAATAGCCAAATTAAAAAACTAGCATTTGATTTATCTATTTCTGAAGAAAAAGTAAAAGAACGAATTGAATCACTTCATGAAAGTAATCCAATGTTAGGCCATAGAGGATGTCGCCTTGGAATTGCATTTCCAGAAATTACTAAAATGCAGGCACAAGCAATTTTTGAAGCAACCGCAGAATTAATTAGTGAAGGAATTCAAGTTTTTCCAGAAGTTATGATTCCTCTGGTTGGAATTTATTCTGAATTAGAACATCAACGAAAAGTTGTAGAAAAGATGGCTATTAAAATTCAAAATAAATTGAATGTGAAATTTAAATACCAAATTGGAACGATGATTGAGCTGCCTAGAGCGTGTATGACTGCGGATGAAATTGCAAACCATGCAGATTTCTTTTCATTTGGAACAAATGATCTTACCCAAATGACTTATGGTTATTCTCGGGATGATGTAAATGGATTTTTACCATTATATATTGATAATTCAATAATTGATGTTGACCCTTTTCAATCTCTCGATCAAAAGGGAGTTGGAAATTTAATAATAGAAGCAATAAAAAAAGGTCGAAAAACAAAATCAAATTTAAAAATTGGAATTTGCGGAGAACATGGAGGTGATCCTAAATCAATTCAATTTTTTAATAACGTTGGTTTAGATTATGTAAGTTGCTCTCCATTTCGCGTACCAATTGCACGATTATCAGCAGGTCATTCAGAAATTATGAATAAATAGTAATCTTTGTGGTGGAATATTAGTAAATTTAATAGTTAATATATAATTATTATTTAATAATAAAGGAGAACAAAATGATAAAAAGAATACTGATTTCAGTAATTTTAAGTAGCCTAATATTTTCTACAGAATATACCGATGCAGAAAAAAGAGAATTAGGCCATAAAGCAATGGAACAATTTGCGAAAGAAATTTACCAAAGAGCGATGATCGTAAAACAGAACTACCAAGCAAATAGATTGAGAGAAGAATTATATGAAAATCTTTCGACTACTGCACCTAGAGAAGAATTTATTATTAATGCTGATATTTCAGACTCACTGTCAAATGCAAACCCTTCAGTAACTATTCATGTTTCTGATGATAGTCAAAATAGTTGGACAACTTCAAGTGAAATTACTCCGTTAAATGAAGAAGGGTTTGAAACTACTTGGGGAACTTCTGTTTCTACAAATGGTGGAAATGCAGTTAATTGGTATATTTCTTCAGAAATTAATTCAGAAGCCCTTGGATTAGATTATGGAAATATTATTATTTCTCAAAGCCCTAATAATATAAATGATACATGGCCAATGGGTGATAACTTATTTGCATTACTTTCAACAGATGAAACTGGTGAAACTGCTTCAGGGCAAGATATTGTAGGTGTGTCTGGATCATTTAAAGGTGAGGGTTCAGATATAGATGAATTGTATTTAAAATTAGAATTAAATGGAAATTGTTGTGACGAAGGTAGTCTATTTGGACCATGGTTTCTTTATGGGGTTGGAATTATAAACCCTGACTCAGAGGGATCTGTAATCTATGCAATTGGTTATGGAGATGGCGGGTTTGGTCAATTAACTCCAGGACTATTAAAAATATCAGGTGATGTTGCAACGGGTGAGTTTAGCGGTTTTGAATACTTAACAACAAATATTGATTATAATATGAGTGGAAATAATTTAACAACTTCTGTATTATTTGACTATCTTTTGAACGATGCAGATTTTGGAGAATGGCCAAATTCAATTCAAGGTGTTTTTACTACTGGAATGACAATTTCAGTCGCTTTAAGCGGAGCTGATGTATTACCCGAATTCTTAGATGATTCAAGTCCTGGAATTTTCTTAATGTCATCACAATTACAAAATGGAAATAATTTACCAACATTATCAAATGCAGAATATGATGATGTTTCGGGACTATTATCAGTTTCATATCAAGATAATGATGGAAACTTACCTTGGTTAAGAATGGCTGAATTGTGTAATTCAGGAAATGAAGATGATTGTTATTCATTTAATCTAATTCCTGATAGTCATACTTATTTTGATGGTGTTAATTATTCTACATTATTATTTGAATCAGATATTCCTAATGGTGATTTTGATGCACATTTCCTATTTAATGATGGGAATGATAATGAAACTGTTGAAATTGTATTGCCAATTAGTGTAGGTGGTGGTTCAGGATGTGGAATTTTAGGAGATGTAAACGGTGATAATGCTGTAAATGTGATAGATGTGGTTAGTATTGTAAATCATGTTTTAGCTAACACTGATGACCCTTGTGCAGATTTATCTGGCGATGGTATGATTAATGTTATTGATATTGTTCAATTAGTAAATATAATTTTAGGATCATAATATATTAAAAAATAAAAATTTGTAATAAAAAAGCCTCAGATATCTGAGGCTTTTTTATTTACTACATTAATTAATATTACTATTCAATCATATCTGCTTCAAATATATCATCAACAGTAAATTCTTTGGGTACTAAACTATATGCAATATTTCTGATTTGACCTCGCGCTTTCATAACCTCGGCTTTCGCAACTGGAGTATCAGATAATTGATCATACATCGCCTTCTGCCTTTCTGTTAACAACGAAATAACACATCGTTCATAAATATCCTCATCAACACCTTTAAATGCAAGAGATACAATATTTGGAGTTTTAGTAATATCTACATCTTCATGTGCAATAATAGCCCCCCAAATTTTTTCATTTGTTTCTTGCGGACCATCAATTAAATCATTAAAAGTAAATATTGCTTTTTTAACTTGAGCATGAAGTACTGGGTTATCTTTTTTAATTTCTTTTAAAAATTCAACGGCTTCATCTTCGGGTAAATCTCTTAGTATATTTTCAACAGAAGATTTTCCTCCGCGTTTAAATTCTGTTGGTTCGGGTAATTTTTTAGATTTCTTTTTTAATTCAGTAGCAAGTGTAATAATTGCATCAATTGGTATATTATTAATTTCAGAAATTTCAATCATTACTGATTTTCGAATTTTTTTATCGAATCGCCTTAAAACATCCATTCGGTCAGTAGAATCTAATTGTTCAATAACTAATGCCTGAACAGCTGGTTTTTCTTCTTTAATTAAATAAAATACTTGTTCTGATGTTAAATCACCTATAAAAGCAAAAATTTGATTGTAAACAATCTCTCTCTTTTTATCAGAAAGCTTTTCATTTTCTTTTTTCTGGTTTTCAGTATGATCAACAGTTAATAAACTATTATAATATTGTTCAACAATCATTCGCTGTAAAGCAGGTGCTACATATTCAATCCGCTTAGATCTATTTTTAACACGCAATAATTTATCATCTGAGACTTTACCTTTAAACATTGTTAAAGCCATGTCCTCACCCAAAACTTTGAATAAAATGGCTACTTTAACTTCGCCTTTTAGATTCGGATAATCTTTTAATAAATATTTTTCTCTTGCAGTCATATCTCCGAATACTCCCTATTTCTTCTTTTTCTTATCTTTGCCATCGGCATTTTTATCATCGGATTTATCTTCCGAACTTTCATTCTCTTCTAAAGAACCTGTGTCATTTTCATCATCTAACCAATCACTAATAATATCACCAGCACCCTCTTTTTCACGAATACTTTCCGCTACTGCAGCCTGACGAATTCTTTTAACTTCTGTTCTAATCACATCATTATCTTCATCAAATTGTTGCTTTTCAACCATAATTGGACCAGGTTCAGAAGATTTAGTTGGCTCGCTTGAATATTTTGGTTTTAAATAAATTGGCTTAGGTTTTTTAAACATTGAAATAAGTAATAATAAAAATGATAAGCCTGCAAAAATCCATGGTAAAAATTCTACTATACCTTTTGTACCCATCTTTTGCATTCCTAGATCAGCACGGTTATACGCTGGATTGTAAATTTCTGAATCATCTTTTGACATCACTCTTTCAAGTTGCTCTTCTGCGAATTTTAATATATCATTAGCATATCTTTGCTCAGTTTCTAACCGTTTATCAGTCATATCCTTCATCAAATCATTTTGCTGTTTTTGATAATCATTTGTACGTTGAATATATTCTGACCACATCGTTGAATCATTAATATGACTTTTACGATCTCGTAAAGACATATCATCTTCTAATTTTACTCTTACATCCGTTGCAATCTGTTCTAAGCTTTCTTCAAGTGATAATTGTAATTCAATAATTTCCTGAGCTCTGGAATTACTTAATTCATTTAATCTATCTTCTAAATCAAGTTTATTATTTTCATTAGTTAATTCAATTTCAGCAAATTTATTATTTAATATTTCTTCGAATGATTTTTGTGAATCACTTGATGATTTAAATTGGTTTGATAATTCCTCTTTTAAGACACCTTGTTCTTCGGAAAATTTATTAATTTGATTACTTAATGATTGTGATAAAAATTCTTTAACTTCAAAATCAACACAATCAAAACAATTTTCAATATCTGGAATTACACTTCTAATAATTGTTGTGATCTCTTGTTTTGTATTTGGACTTGAAACAGATTCATCCAATCTCACCATCACCTCAATTCGGTCAACAATAAACTCACTCGGAATTCCATTAAATTTAGAGTCTTCCTCAACCGTTGCTTTTGTGTCAACAGCCATTCCCTTTTCATCTACAGCAGATGTCGGAATAGATGGAAGTCCTGGTAATAATCCTAATGATTGATTTGGTTTTTCATCTATTTCTTCTACTTCAATAACAGGTTCTTCTTCAACTTGAGATTGAATTGTTAAATATTCTGCATATTCTGCATTATCAACAATTACAACATTTACCTGTAAATCAAATAACCCCGCATCAACTGTCCTTGCAACTGCAAATTCTACTTTATTTTGATATGCATTTTCTAAAGTCGCAACTTTAAATAATTTATCAAATTCTGTTGAATATAATACTCCACTAATAAATAATATTATTTTGATATATTTTATAATAGATGATTTTATTTTCATATCTTTTCCCTACTCATTTTAAAATACTTTTGTTTGAAAAACAATTTTTATTCGACGATTTGCTTGTTGATCATCAGGTCTTACATTTGCTTGGTCTATGTAAGTTTGATCAATTTTCCCTAATCTTCTAAGTTCATAAGATGCTTTTACTGGCCATTGGTCAGCATATCCCGCAGAAATCAATCGTCCGGGTTTAACACCCTGTTTTATTAAATATTGAGTTACTTGCCCAGCTCTTGCAGTTGACAAATGCCAATTTGTTGGATATTTTTTCCATAATGCGGTTCCTTCTTCAGGATCTTGATTATCCGAATGACCTTCTACCAATATCGGTCTTAAATCTCGTGGATGATTTAAATCATCTATCACCCTATCTAATATCCGTTTAATTTCAGGTTTTAAACTTGTACTTCCAGAACCAAAACAAACAGACCCATCAAATTCAATAGCCATTCCCCTTGGATCAGATACAATTTTCGCCTGATCATTTATTTCCATATCTTCAACTATTTTTTTTAATTTTTTCTTAATATTTAATTTATTATCAAGTGGTCTTTTCTTAACTTGTGGAGAAGATTGTTTTATTCCCAACCTCTTATTTGCAGATTCTTGCATCATTTGAATTTTTACAGGATCCAATGAAGACATTGCAAATAAAAGAACGAAAAAACACATCAACAGAGTCATCATATCTGCAAATGTACCCATCCATCCAGGAAGTCCTTCTTCAGGGCAGTCAGGGCATTTTTTTTCTGCCACTTATTCTTCCCCTCTAATCCTATCTGCGGGTTGTAAATATGAATTTAATCGTTCAGTTACCATTATAGGGTGTACCTTTTTTGCCAACAAATTAACCCCTTCAATAATTAATGCCTGTACTTTTTTATTCTCTTCATTTTTACTTTTTAGTTTTTCAGAGAAAGGTAAGAAAATTAGATTTGCAAATAATGCACCGTAAAATGTTGTAATAAGCGCTACACCCATTGAAGTACCAAGTCGAGCAGCCATACCACCCCCATCATCATCACCACCTTCTCCACCTCCACCCATAGAGAACATCATAATTACTAAACCAATCAATGTACCAACCATACCAAAGGCAGGAGAGAAATCACCCATTTTTTTCATCACATTTGCTTCTGATGATTCTTTTTCTTCTCTTGTTTCTTCTCTAAGTTCCATCATTTCTTTAATTTCATCAGGCTGAACACCATCAATAATAAATTGAACACCATCCTTTAAAAACCAATTTCGGATTCCATCCATTTCCCCCTGTAAATCTTTTACATTTTTACGAGCTACAGCTGATAATTCAATTATTTTTTGTGCTAATTCTTTTTGCTCCCAAGGTGGTTTTTGGAATACCATTCCCATTAATTTAAAAACAGCAATAACCTTTGGTAATGGAAATGCAATTGCAGTAGCGGCCAATGATCCACCAAGTACAATAATTGCAGAAGTTAAATCCCAATATAATCCTACAGACAATCCACCAGCACTCGCAGCCATAAACATTGCACCACCAAGTAGGACAACACCCAAAATTGTTCCGATAATTGACGCTATATCCATTAATTAATCCTTTTCATTTTATTATAATCGCCCCTTTTTATTACTTGCATTCACCGAACTTAATATACCTCTAACTTCATCATATTCAGGATCAAGTTTTAAAGCCATATTCCAATTAATTCGTGCTCTTTTTATATCACCTAATTGATAATAAATTGAACCTCTTCTGGCATAGGCAACAGCTAAATTAGGGTTTAATTCAATTGCAATTTCAGCTTCTTGAAGTGCACTTATATAATCTCCATCATAATAATGTTTTAGAGATTTTGTTAAATGTTTTACAATTTTATTTTGATTAAAATCAGATAATTTTTGTTTTATCCGTAATGCCTCTGTTGAATCACCTAAAAAAGATAACTTTTGATTAAGCAATTGATTATGGTTATTTATAGTTTGAAGCTTAAAATTAACTAATCGCAAAGAATCTCTTAATTGTCCCACAGCCTCATCAAAATAAATTAATGATGAATCTAATTCCTGTTGATATACGCGTTCTGCAAATTCTTGCCCACTTGTACCAACACGTCTAAGCGATTTAGGAATAATAACTGTTTTGCCTGTTTTAGGTAATTTTACATTTACCCCAAAATGAATCGCAGGGGAAGTTGATATTAGGGCAGAATTTTGCCAAACATTTCCACTTTCTATTACTAAAGATTGCATTCCAATATCAGCAATATTATTCAAGTTTTTTATTCCAGCAGTAATAACATAACGAGGTGATAATGGTATTTTCATTCCAATATTGAGACCATTACCATCATACTCCCCTATTAAATCAATACCACCATTTTTTATTAAATATGGCGTTTTAAGAATAAATCCTAAAAATACATTTACAGTTTGATTATTTATATATAATTCTTTTATAGTTGAGTCAGATAATGTTATAGGTTCCCAACCATCAGCAGTAGTTATTTGATCTTTTATTTCAACATCATCATAGAAAAAATTATTAGCTGCAATTTTACCTGTTCCAGCACCAATATAAGAACCAAGTGTATATTGTTCAAATTTTCGTTCACTTGAAAAAACAGTATATAATGAAGCTGAATTCGCATCAAATCCGCTAATACTATTAAATATTAAATCTTGCACACCCAAAGAAATACTTATATCTTTAAAACTATAAACACGATGTTGATAATGTAACCCAAATTCAACGGGTGTTTTAAATAATGATGAATTCATTAAATCATTTGAAGGGTTTGCTACAGTTCCAATGGATAATCCAACATTAATATTATGAGTTAAATAAGTATTAATCCCTACCGAAGAGCTTTGATTAAATATTGTGAAATTATAAATATCAGTAGAAGCATTAATTATAAAAGAGTCTGTATCAATATAATTAGTACTTGAAGGAATATTCATCATATTTCCTGGACGAGAAAAAGATACTCTTGAAGTTGAAAATGCAACTGCAAAAATAATTAAAATAATACCCATATTTTTAATAATTCTAAACATCTATATCCTTAATTCAGCCAAATAATATTTGACAATTATTTGTATTCATCCCATTCAATATCATAAGAATATCCTATAAAAGGTCCAAATGACGATGGTATTATTAACTCAAATGATGCAGAGGATCCAGGTAAAACAGATGAATTAGCCGTTACACCAGATTCAAATGTATGATATGTTCCCTGAATAAATGAAGTCATAATTTTTGTATCTCCATTCCAATTTTTCTTAACTACAAATGTAACTTTTGCAAAATCAGCCCTTTGAGTCCCAATATTTTTCACATTTCCTGATATAATAGTATTCCCAGAGTTATCCTTACCTTCATCGATATTGCCAACTAAAACTAAATTAGCACTATTCATAATCGGTTGTCCACTATTTTTCTGAACACCCATGGCATCAATAAATCCATTATCTAATCCACCGTCTGCTAAACTTGCAGTTTGGGATTGTGAAACCGCTTCTTCAATTGTTGTCAAAGCCAAATGTGATTTTTCAACAACTCTAATTATTGAATTCCGAGGAAATGACATTACACCTATCATGGTAGAAACTTTAATAGATTCATCGTCTTGATAAATGATTTTACCTTGGATCGTCGAACCATTATTTAATAAAATTTCTTTATTAAAAGATTTATATGGATCTGACAATTCAGTTGTTATGTTTTTCAGATTATTTATTTCAGAAACGGCATTATTTAACTCAGCCCTTAGTTTTTTAACTTCAAAGGTCAATTCATTAATAACAAAATCATTCTCTTCCAATAGTTTATCGGTAGCAGAACTAATATCATTTGCTGTTTCAATTTCTTCTAAAGCGACAATTTCTTCGCTCTCTTTTATTACTGGTTTTTCTCCTACTTTGAATTGTAAATGAACACAATTCATCGAAATTAAACTCAATAATATAATTTTTATTAAATAAGGATACCTCATCCAAATCCCTTTTTTGCTATATATCGAAAATTACCCATTAACTCTTAATTGATGACAGGTGCTTGAATATATTAAGTATAGAATTCTATAGCCAAGAAAAATTTTTACATCCTAAAGAAAACTTTATACCATAACCACTATATATTGTATTATCCATTAATTAATCACAAGCATATTTTATAATATTGAAACTTTTATATCCAACAATTTTATAATAAATTACTTAGCTAAATTTTGGAGAGTTTTTTGCAAAGATACTTCTTTAAATGTAAAATTCACAGGGCAACTGTTACAGAAGCAGATTTAAATTATATCGGTTCAATAACAATCGATGAAGATTTATTGGATGCCGCAGGATTGTCAGAACATGAAAAAGTACATGTATTGGATATTACAAACGGTAATCGTATTGAAACCTATATCATTAAAGGTAAAAGGGGTTCAGGAGAAATATGTATAAATGGGGCAGCAGCACATCTAATTCATACAGGTGATCTTGTGATTATAGTTGCCTATTGTATTCTTAATGAAAGTGAAATCCCCGGATATGAACCAATAACAGTTCATGTAGATGAACAAAATAGGATTGCAGAACAGCTTCCAGAATCTGTTTTATCACTCAATTAATCATTGAATAAAATAACAATTCAAAAAATATTAGAGTTAAAAAATTCTAATAAACCTTTTGCAACTCTTACGGCTTACGATTATACATCTGCAAAAATAGTAGATTCTACTGGAATTCCAATAATATTAGTTGGAGATAGTGCTGCAATGGTAATGTTAGGGTATGAAAATACGTTGCCAATTACAATGGATGAGATGGCTATATTTGTTAAAGCCGTTTCTCGGGGAGCAAACAATGCACTTATTGTCGCAGATATGCCCTTTATGTCATACCAAACTTCCGTAGAGAATGCATTAACAAATGCAGGATTCTTTATTAAAGAATGCAATGCAAATGCTGTTAAGCTCGAAGGTGGTGATAATGTTATTCCTCAAATTTCGGCTATTGTCCAAGCTGGAATTCCTGTAATGGGACATTTGGGATTAACTCCCCAATCCGTTCATCAAATGTCGGGATATAAAATTCAAGGGAAAGATGAAAATTCAGCAAAAGAAATTATTAAGAATGCAATTGCAATCCAAAATGCTGGTGCTTTTTCAATTGTATTAGAAGGTATTCCCACAGAACTTGCAAAAATTATAACAGGAAAATTAGTGATTCCAACAATTGGAATTGGTGCGGGGCAATTCTGCGATGGTCAAATTCAAGTTTATCATGATATTTTAGGATTAGATAATACATTCAACCCTAAACACGCCAAACAATTCGCTAAGATGCAAGATAATTCAATAGAGGCAATTAAAACCTATATTAAGGAAGTTAATTCAAAAAAATTTCCATCAGAAAAAAATTCTACCAAACTTAATCCAAATGTTTTAAAAACTATTTCATAGTCTGTGGAAATTTTCAAAGATATAAATTCTTTAAAAGAATGGCGAAAGTTACAATCTAAAAAAATTGGCCTTATCCCTACAATGGGTGCTTTACATAAAGGTCACTTATCTCTTATTCGAAAATCGAAGCAATTATGTAATCAAACTATTGTAAGTATTTTTGTCAACCCGATTCAATTTAATAAGAAAAAGGATTTTAATAGTTACCCAAAATCAATCGAAAATGACATTAATACTCTAATATCTGAAAAGGTTGATGCTTTATTTTTACCAACTCATAATTCAATGTATCCGAGTAAATATTCAACATTTGTTAAGGAAGAAAAAGTAAGCTTAGGATTAGAAGGGGAATCGCGCCCAGGCCACTTTAAAGGTGTTACAACTATTGTCACCAAATTATTCAATATCATAAACCCAACAGATGCTTTTTTTGGAGAAAAGGATGCTCAGCAGTTAAGGGTAATTCAAAGAATGGTCATTGATTTAAATTTTGATATAAATATTATACCATGTCCAATAATTCGTGAAAAATCTGGACTTGCAATGAGTTCGCGAAATAGAAATTTAAATCATGCTGATTTTAATAATGCGAGTATAATTTATAAAGGATTAAAACTTGCAGAGACTGCATTAAATAGTGGTGAAAAATCAGTTTTGAACTTAAAGAAATTTATAAAAGCAAAAATTAATACAGTTAAAAATGCAGACGTAATTTATGTATCTATAGCAAATAGTGAAACTTTAGTTGAACTAAACAAAATAAATTCCAATCAAATATTAATTAGCGTTGCTGTTCAATTTGGGGAGGTAAGATTAATTGATAATATTACTTATTCATTTTCTTGAATAAAATGAGTGCCTCTACTTTCTCTAGATTCTAAAGTCGCAGAAACAACTGATAATGCGGTTTGCACCCCATTTCTTAATTCTAAAATTTCTCTCGTCAGTTTTACTTTCCGATAAAATTCTTCAATTTCACTTTGTAAATGCCGTAGAATTGTTCTTGCTCTAATTAATCGGTCTTTCGTTCTAATCAAACCAACATAATTCCACATTGTATTTTTTATTGTTAACCAATCCTGTGCAATTAATGCGGGATCAATTTCTTTATATTCTTGTTCCCAAGACCAAATTTCAGGGAAATAATTATTTTCATCCCGTTCAATCGATACATCAATGCCTGTGTTTACACCCCAAACTAAACACTCTAAAAGTGATGAACTTGCTAAGCGATTTGCACCGTGAAGACCTGTACAAGAAACTTCACCAATAGCGTATAATCGTTTTAATGATGTTTTTCCAACAGAATTTACACCTATCCCCCCACATGAATAATGTGCTGATGGTACAACGGGGATTTGCTCTTTTGTGATATCAATTCCAATTTCTATACATTTATTATAAATTGCAGGGAATCTATTAATTATTTCAGAAGATTTTTTATGACTTATATCTAAATATACACAGGGATGACCTGTGTCTAACATTGTCTGATGAATACCTCTTGAAACTATATCTCTTGGGGCAAGTGAACCGTCAGAATGGAAATTAGACATAAACTCTCTGCCATTTTTATCGATAAGAATTGCACCTTCACCGCGTAATGCTTCACTAATTAAAAAACGCCCTGTATCGTGAAATAATGTTGTGGGATGAAATTGGATATATTCCAAATTAAAACATCTAACACCCGCTCTCCATGCCATTGCAATACCATCGCCTCGAGCTTCTTCAGGATTAGATGTATGTAGATAAATTTGACCGAGCCCTCCAGATGCCAATATTGTATTTTTTGCCTTAATTGGAAAAATTTCTGCTGAATTCATATCCAATACAATTGCGCCAAAACATGCGGGTTTTTTATAAATATCAATTGGATTTTTAGAATGATGTGAAAGTGTTAATAAATCAACGGCAAAATGCTCAGTTAAAATTTGAATATTGGGATGATTATTAACTTCAGTTAATATTTTCTCTTGGATTCCTTTTCCTGTTTGATCTTTTACATGAATAATTCGAGGTTCAGAATGTGCGGCCTCAGAAGTTAAATGCAATGTATCTTCAGATTGATCAAATGGGATATTAAATCTATCAATTAACCATTTTTTAACATATTTAGAACCATTATTTACAAGCTCTTCAATTGCAGGATTCCAACAATTTCCTGCTCCAGCTTTTAGAATATCAGATTTTAATTTTTCAGGACTATCATTTATTCCTTTAAAAATTATTCCACCTTGAGCATGAGGTGTATTTCCACTTAATAATGTTTTGGTTTTTGTTATTAATATTACTTTTTTTCCCTTATCAGCGGACACAATTGCAGAAATTACTCCTGCTAACCCAGAACCAATAATAAGTATATCTGTCTTCAAAGAGATTTAAATTCCAACCGAATATCTGAACTTTTTACGGAATGTGTTAATCCACCAATTGAAATTGCATTAATCCCTGTATTTAAGTAGTTTTGAAATTTCTCAAAAGTCATTCCTCCAGAAGATTCAATAAAAATATCTTCATCACTTTTAAATTCACGAATTAATTTTACAGCTTCAATTGTTTTATTTGGAGACATATTATCTAGTAAAAAACCATCTACCCCAATTTCTAATGCCTCTTTAATTTGGTCAAAATAATCAACTTCTAATTCAATTGGTAAATTAAATTTTTCTTCCTTTATCATCTGAATTGCCGGTGTAACCCCTCCTGCCGATTGAATATGATTATCTTTTATTAAAATACCGTCTGACAAGCTAAATCGATGGTTTTTCCCTCCACCACAAGTTACTGCATATTTTTCAAATTTTCGTAATCCTGGAGTTGTTTTCCGTGTATCTAAAATCCATACATCATATTTATCTGCAATTTCAGTGAAAGATTTAACATTCGTTGCTATCCCACACATTCGTTGAATTAAATTTAACATTACCCGTTCTCGTGAAAGAATTTGAATTGCATTTCCTGTTATTTCACCAATAACCTCACCGCTTTTTACTTTTTGGCCTTCAGCAATAAATAACTCAATTTTAGCTATGTTCTTAAAAGTAGCATTTATTACAAGCCCACCCGAAAAAACTAAATCTTCAACAGCTTGAATTTCAGCTCTTATTTCTGCATTTCGTGGAACTGTGCCAATTGATGTTTTATCTCCATTCGGAATATCTTCTAAAAGAAATTCTTTTATTTTTTTTAATAAATAATTTTCAGAAAGCTCGGTTTGTTGTGAATACGAAATCAACTGAGTGATAACATCCTTTCTAATGGTTTTAATGCTTTTAGTCTAAGTTCTTCAGACATTTTAATTTGAGGTTCAAGTGTTTCTAATGCAGAAACCATTTTTTCAAGTGTATTTAATCTCATATGTGGACATTCATTACATGAACATCCTTCTTGATTTGGTGCGGTCAAATATGTTTTTAGTGGAGAAATTTTCTTCATTTGATGAATAACACCTGGCTCAGTAACAATAATAAAAATATCATTTGAAGACGATGTTGCATGATTTATTAATGCCGTTGTTGATCCAATTACATCCGCATGTTGTAATATATTTTCTTGACATTCTGGATGAGCTAAAACTTCAGCATTGGGATGTCTAACTTTCATTTTTATTAATTCTCTTTCAGAAAAAATTTCATGGACTTGACATGAGCCATCCCATAATACCATCTCTCGTCCAATTTTTTTACTTAAAAAAGAACCAAGAAATCGATCTGGTGCAAAAATAATTTTTTCATCTTTAGGTAAACTATTTATTATTTTTTCTGCATTTGATGATGTACAAATTATGTCTGACATTGCCTTTATTTCAGCAGAACAATTTATATATGAAATAACAGTATGATTAGGATAATGCTTTAGCCAATTTCTAAATTTCTCTGGTGGAGCACTATCAGCTAAAGAACATCCTGCATCTAAATCGGGTAAAATAACGGTTTTATTAGGATTTAAAATTTTAGCTGTTTCACACATGAAATGAACACCACAAAATAATATTACATCAGCATCTGTTTTTTTTGCATATTGTGCCAATGCCAAACTATCACCCATAAAATCTGCAACATCTTGAATATCAGGATCTTGATAAAAATGGGCTAAAATAACGGCATTTCGTTCTTTTTTTAATTGTTCTATTCTAGAAAATAAATCTGGCATTTTTAGTTAATTTTATTGGGGTAAAAAATTACTGAATGTGATTTTAACTTCTTATTTTCATAAATAAATTTAGCTGAAAAAAACTTATCTTTATTTATCCAATCCATGAAAATTTTATCACCCTCCCATAAATTTAAGGTAGTTATTTTTTCATCTTCAATCCATTCTAAATTTCCCTCATTAGAATCGATTAATTCACCCGAAAATTCTGTTGCTGAAAAAATGAATACAAACCAATCTTTAATATCGTCAAAGGCAGGGAAAGAAATACATCCATGTAAAGTAGGGTTAAATATTTTTAAGCCACTTTCTTCTTCTATTTCTCTAATCACACATTCTTCGGGGGTTTCTCCAGATTCGAACTTTCCACCTAAACCATTCCATTTTCCTTCGTGCATGTCATTTTCTTTTTTTACACGATGAAGCATGAGTGTTTTATTATTTTGTTTTAAATAACATAATGTAGCAAGTTGCATTCAGATTACCTAAAATTCAACCTTGATGTATTACATTTCTCACAAAAATAATGTCGGATCTTTACAAATAAAATCCGGGCTAAAATTTTATGGAATGTATCTTTTCGCTTCCGTAACATTTTTGATTCACATTCAGGGCATTCTTTACCGCAATTCCATTCAGTTATAGCCATTTTTCTGTACCTAAAATATATTAAAATAAATGCCGTTGAAATTAAAATCATACCAATAATATCAGATCCTTCTCGTGAATCAATAAATAATGAAATTGACGAAAATATATTTTGAATAAATTTCAGAACATAAATTAATATAAATTTAATATAAGCTAAAACCGTTGATTTTATCTCTAAGTTTTCAACTAATAAAAATATCCCCATGGTAATTAAAAATAAAATTAAAAATTCAAATGAATATTTTTTAATGATTGATTTTTTTCGTCGTGTAGATTTTTTTCTTTTTATCTCTGTCATGTCCTAAAATATGTTTAATTTAAACACTATAATTTACCTTAAAATAAAAGAGTGGAAAAATATAAATGAATATGAATAAATATACAATAATTCTTCTAATATCAATCGCCAGTTCAATCTTATTTTCTTCTGATTGCAATTTAATCATAGGAGAAAAGGCACCTGATTTTTCATTAAAAGATCAAAATGATTCACTGCATACACTTTCTCTTTATCATGGAAAAAAATTAGCTATATATTTCTATCCGAAGGATAATACACCCGGTTGTACGAAAGAAGCATGTAGTATTCGTGATAATTATTCAGTTCTTACCGATAATAATATTTCAATATTAGGTGTAAGTTATGATAATTCTAAAAATCATAATTCATTTATAGAAAAACATAAATTACCTTTTAATTTACTCAGTGATATTGATAAATCTGTTTCAAAAAAATATTGTGCAGACGGCTGGTTTATGCCAAAACGAAAAACAATATTGATAGATGAAAGTGGAATTATAATTTATATATTTGAAGATGTTAATGTTGGACAGCATGGGTTTGAAATATTAGATCAATTTTACCCACCTAAAATGGACAATGAAAAATAACACGATTCATAATGGTCGTGGAGTACAATCAAATCCAAAAAATAGATTTGAATCTATAGAAAATACGTATGAATACATTGATGAATTAACACCCTCCCCAACACGCTGCTACGGACGTGAAAGGCAGGTAGCGTGAAGATGATGTATTTTGGATTAAATATGTTTATTTCAGTACAAATGATTTTTACAAATAATAATCTCGCCACAGAGCTATCATTAGATTTTTATCTCAATCAATTTTTGATTCTCAATTGATATATTTTTAATCTGTTTTGTTTTTTCAATTAATAGATAATCAAACCCAAATAAACTTGCTATTTTTTTAATATCTAATATTGGATTTGTAATCCAATATTTTTCAAAATCTTTAATACCATAATTTGAATAATCTAATTTATTAAATATTTGTCCACCCGAATTATTAATTACAATTATTGTTATTGGGATTTTACGCTGCTTGGCTAATTGTAAAGCTCCAAAATCATAGCTAAAACTTACATCGCCAATTAAAAGAAGATTCAATTTTTGGGGATTCAAAATTGCCATTCCCAAAGCAGTAGAAATTATTCCATCAATTCCACTTGCACCTCTATTTCCATAAACACATATATTTTTAGAGTTTGTTGAAACAAAATTATCTACATTCCGAATAGGCATTGAATTACCAATAAACCAATTACTAAATTCAGGTAAATTTTCAAAACAAGTTTTTATGATTTCAAGTTCCTTCTGTTCATAAGATTTTTGATATTTTTTGGTAATAAATTGAATTTCTAAATTTATTAATAAGTTTAAATAATTATTACCCGTATTCTGTTTAGAAACTAGAGGAATTTGCATTACTGAATAGGAATACACATGTTTTGCGTCATCATTAAATCGACCTATTTTATCATATAAAATCACTTTATCAATATTTTCATCTAAATATTCATTCAGCAATTTAGAAATTGGTTTTTTACCAAAACGAATTATTAAATCTGGAATTGGAAATTCATTTAAATAAAAATTATAATGTGATAAAATTATGTTTGAAGCATACCCAAAACGAATATTTGATAATGAGTCAGCAAAAATAGGTGCTTCCCATTTTTCTGCTAAATCAACTAAATAATTTCGCTCATTTTCAGTTAATCCTTCACCACAAATAATTAAAATATTATTTTTATCAATCATTGTATTTAATAGTTCTTCAGGAATTAAACTGTAATCATCATTAATTTTAATTTGTTGAATTTTTAATTTATCATAAATATCTGTTTCTATTTCAAATGTTTGACTTAATTCGTTTTTATTTATTAATGGTTCAGCAAAAGGAAAATTTAAATGTATAGGTCCGGGTGGGTTAATCTGCTTTTTTGAATAATTTAATCCCAATGAAATTAAATATGATTTTTTTAATATAGACAATAATTGTTCAACTGAATTTGGCAATCCAATATCTATAAATCCACGAACATGATGTCCATATAAATCCTGTTGATTAATAGTTTGATTTGAGCCTGTTCCTATTAAATATTGAGGTCTATCCGCAGTGAGAATAATTAACGGAACTCGACTTAAACTTGCCTCAATAATAGCAGGGTATAAATTGGCGGTTGCCGTTCCTGAAGTTGTAATAATTACAACAGGTGTTTGTGATGTCTTTGCAATTCCTAATGCAAAAAAGCCATTGGTTCTTTCATCAATAATACTATGGCATTTAATTTTAGCATTTTCTATAAATCCAATTGTTAAAGGGGTATTTCTTGACCCCGGAGAGATACATGCATGTCTTACACCACATATTGATAAAATTTCAGCTGTATTTCTTGACCATAATAAATTGGAAATAGACAATTAAATCTGTCCTCCTGAAAGTGCAGTTATTATCGGCTGAATTTTTAATTCTGTTTCTTCCCATTCTCTTTCGGCAATGGATTCGGAAACAATTCCCCCACCAGCAAATATATGTGCTTCATTTTTTGACACTAATGCGGATCTTAATCCAACAAAAAACTCACCATTACCATAGATATCTGTCCAGCCAATTGGACCACTATACCAACCTCTATCATGTTGCTCTAATTCTTGGATAATCTCCATTGCATCATGAGTAGGCGTTCCAGCGACTGCAGGGGTTGGATGAAGTTGATTTACTAATTCTAATATATGTTGATTTGAATTTAACAGACCATGAATTTGAGTTTTTAAATGCTGAACATTTTTTAATTTTAATATTTCTGGATATTCAGTGAAATCTAATTGACTTGTAATAGGTTTAAGTTTTCTAAGTATTTCATCTAAAACAAATCTATGTTCTTCACATTCCTTGTGACTTCGCTGTAATCTATCCGCTAATAATCTATCTTCTTCTAAATTTTTCCCACGAGAAATTGTACCTGCCAATGCTTCTGTTTCAATATTCTTTTCATTCAAACAGACTAATCTTTCGGGTGTTGAACCAAAGAATACCCCTTCATTTGGAAAAGAAAAAAAGAAAGACATACATTTTGGATATGCATTTCGCAATACTTGCATTCCTGATATTGCACTAAAATTTCTCCCAACTTTAACATGATGAGAGCGAGATAAAACGACTTTTTCTATATTACCAGGTTTTAACCTTTCTAAAATTAAATTAATTGTATTGGCATAATTTTTATGGTCGGGAATATCTTTAAATTTATCAACAGGACTACTTGTAATTGGTGGCAATGTAACAGGCATTCTATTTTCATAATGAATACACAAATTAATAAATCGTTTTAATATCTTTTTTGGATTTTGATTTTGATTTACAAGAATTGAAATTGTCAACCAAGACTCATTATTATTTTTAGTTGCAAGACATTCAGGTAAAATAAATCGTCCCCTTGGAAATTTTACCCATGTTTCATCTGCTTCCACAGATGGATTAAATGCATGGCCACCTAAGAATGAAGGCTCAGGGCAATTATTTCCTTTTTCATAAATAATTCGATTTTTTACATCTGCAATTTTTTTATTAAAATCTTTAATACTTCCATTTAAATCAATAGTTAATGTTGAACCCATGCCTGCCATAGCAAATCCAATAGATGGTTTTTCGAGATATATTCGAGTAGAATGCCTATCTGCTGGATGTGTTAAAATGGGTAGTAAATCTGTTGCATCAATTTTAAAAGCATGTGATAATACAACTTCTTCATTTCTTTCTCTTGAAAGAATAAGTGCTGATTTTATTCTTGATTCAATTATTTCTTGATAATTTTGCAATTGTAGTGTTTTTATATTCAATTAACCCTTATTTCATGCTATAATTTTAAGTTTAAATTTAACCCTCTTGAAATTTCACAATAAACAGATTTTATAACCAATTTTATGAATGAATTTTTACATCGTGGTGACAATAAAAAGAAATTTGTCCAAAAAATGTTTGATGACATATCAGGCAAATATGATTTTTTAAACCACCTACTCAGCTTAGGGATAGATTTATATTGGCGTCGAATGTTAGTAAAACGATTAAAATTGAAAAATAATCAATCTGTTTTAGATGTAGCTACAGGAACAGGTGATGTTGGATTTGCAATCCTAAAACATCATAATGTGAAAATCATTGGATTAGACTATTCATTTAACATGGTAAAACATGCTCGACAAAAATCAATAAATAAAAAAGTAAATGATAAGTTTTCATTTGTTCAAGGGGATGGTGAGAACCTACCATTTGAAGATAATGTTTTTGACGCACTTACTATTTCGTATGGATTTAGAAATATTGGTCATTTTGAACAAGCAATGTCAGAATTTTTTCGAGTATTAAAACCTGGTGGTATTTGTGCTATTTTGGAATTTCAAGAACCTGAATCTAAAATATTTAAATCAATATATCAATTTTATTTTAAATATATTTTACCCCGAATTGGTGCGTTTTTCGCTAGATCTGATGCATATCGCTATCTTCCTGAATCTGTTCAAAACTTTCTTAACCGAAAAGAAATGCTAAAATTAATGGCTTCAAAAGGATTTAACAACCCTCAATATGAAGATTTAACATTTGGTGTTACAAGTCTATTTAGTGCAATAAAATAATTTTATCTAAACATATATTGATTTAGTGTTATACTACAGTAGTACACTAAAGCGAAATATATGACATTACAATTTAATACCGATAAACCAATTTTCTTGCAACTCGCAGAAGAAATTCGCCAATCTATTTTAAATGGAAATTTAAAAGAAGGTGAATTTATTCCATCTGTTCGTAAATTATCTTCACAATTTGAACTCAATCCAATTACGGTAATGAATACAATTAAAACACTTGTTGAGGAGGGTATTCTGGATAAAAAAAGAGGATTGGGGATGCAAATAAAGGTTGGAACTTTTAACAAATTAAAAGAAGAACGCAAAAATAAATTTCTAAATAAAGATTTAGTAAATGTTATAAAAAATGCCAATCTATTAGGAATTTCGCTTTCTGACTTAAAAAAACAAATATCAATTATAAGTAAGGAAATCAAATAGTGAATCCAATTGTAGAAATTCAAAATTTAAATAAATCATTTGGGAAACTGAAGGCACTCAACCAAATTAATTTAACAATAAATCCAGGGAAAATTGTTGGATTAATTGGACCTAATGGATCGGGAAAAACAACAATGTTAAGAGCATTAACTGGGTTAATTGAATATGAAGGTAATATTTCGATATTAGGACATGAACCAAAATTATTTCGAGCAGAATTAATGAAAAATGTGGGTGTAATTCATGATATTCCAGTAATTCCACAATGGATGAAAGTGTGGCAGGCATTAGAATTTCAGCGTCAGTTTAATACAAAATTCAATATAGAAAAGTGTAATGAACAATTATCTAAAACAAATATTAAAAATAACCAAAAAGTCGGAACACTATCAAAAGGCATGAAAACTCAATTGCATTTAGCAATGGTTTTATCAACAGATACACAATTTTTAGTACTCGATGAACCAACTCACGGACTTGATATTTTATTTCGGAAACAATTTTATAATTCCATTTTAGAAGAATATTTTAATGAAACGCGATCTATTTTTATATCTACACATCAAATTGAAGAAATTGAACATATTTTGAGCGATGTTATTTTTATTCGAAAAGGGGAAATAATCTTGCTAGATTCATTAGAAAATCTAAATCAAAAATATTCATCAATTTCAGTAAATGAAAAAAATGCAAATGATATTCGGAAATTAAACCCACTCAGTGAACAAAAAATATTGGGAAGTATAAATTTTTTATTAAAGGATATTGAAAAATCAAAAATTGATAAATATGGTCAAATTAGTAAACCATCAATATCAGATATATTTGTTGCTATAATGGGAGGAAAAGAATGAGCGAATTATTAACTTTACTTAAACGAGAATGGTGGGAATGGAGGCGAGTTACGTTTTGGACTGTGGGCGTGTTTTCATTTTTATTATTGTTGACATTGGTTCCGATGAATCGACTATCTCAAAAGATAAAATCAGAATTGGTTGATAAAATGTTATTAAATGAAATGGATTTAGAGGAATTAAGCCAAGAGAAAAAAGATGAAATTACGTTCAGTATGAGTTTAACAAACGAAAACTATAATGTGGATGATTTCTTAAATATGGGCAAACTTCTATCTAAGGAAAAACAAATTATAGAAGAGAAGTTGGCTGAATCCCCCATGACCATCATTAAACCATACAGTTATGGAATTTTAGCAGGATTTTCCATGATTCAATTATTTGTCATGTTCATTGGTCTGTTTTATTTTTCTGATTCCCTTTATAAGGAGCGTTCCAATGATAGCACTTTGTATTTTCGAAGTTTGCCTGTCAGCGATCATTGGATTTTATTTTCCAAGTTGAAGGCGGGAGCAGTGGGCATCATTGGCTTAACGATTTCCATGCTAAGTATTTATTTGGTGTATTCACAACTTGCTATTCGAATTGTTAGTGGAGAAATTTGGGAGGTTCTTTCTGGTACATTGAGCCAAATCAATATGATAGATTTATTTTTTGATTTGATTGTATATCAAGTCATCGCCTTGATTTGGATGAGTCCGTTTATTTTATTTTTGATGCTTGTCTCCGCAACAGTGAGAAATCGCCCTCTGATTGCAGGCATCGGGTTGCCCATTTTATTCAGCATTACGCTTCAGGTTATTTTTGGTGAAAATGCATTTGTATCGGAGATTGTAAATATTTTTGTGGCGATACCAACCATGATTAATGATCAAAATTTGATTAATAGCATGGAAATCGTTCCAGGGGATGGTGTGGATTTATTTGCCTCGTTTTTCGGTGATTTATTTTCATTACGCACATTGGGCTCGCTTGTGCTTAGCGGACTCTTTTATCTTGCCACACTAAAATTGTATCGTAAAAATATTCCAACAAATTAAATAATATTCTCAATGACTAAATACCAAAACAAATACCTCATTAAAACAGGAAGATTAAAATTATGAATATTAATTATTATTTGATAATCCTATGTGTTTCTTTTTTGGTTGCACAACTCAATTCACAGGAATTGAAAACCCCCGAATTTCCAAAAAATACAGAAAATACTGATTTTGGAATTGCAGACTATAATTGGGAATTATCTACATTAGCTGGTGATACAATTTTACTTTCACAATTTAAGAACAAAGTGATTTTCATTAATCTTTGGACAACTTGGTGTGCTCCATGTGTAACAGAACTGTATAATATTCAACAATTATATGATTCTTTAAAAACTGATGATATTTCATTTTTAGTTATTTCAGATCAAAAACCAAAAATAGTTAAGACCTTTTTAAAAGAAAAACAGTTTTCACTTCCTTTTTACTTACAGGAACCTTGGTGGCTTGATAAAATACCAGGTGTAGAATTTGTATTCACAGGTGGTCCAAAAGTATTTCGAACTTGGGGAATACCCACAACATTTATTATAGATAAAAATGGTAAAATTGTATTTAAGCAAATTGGGTCAGCGAAATGGGATGACGCCTCATGTATTGATTTTATTCGATCATTATTACAAAAATAAATACGATTAATGAAATTCCAAAATAAATACTGTACAAAATACACCCGTTTTAAATATTGGGAAAAAACAAAGGAAAACGATGACTAAAAATATATCACTAATAATATTACTATTCTGTTCAATAATTTTTGCAAATAGTAAAATTCAAATGCATGATATCATATTAAAAATTAATCCACATACACATGATTTATCAGTTATAGATTCATTTGTAATTGAAACTGATTCTAAATCGTGGGATTTTAATTTATCTAATAAACTAACGGTAGAATCTATATTCGTTAATGATAAAGAAAAGTCATTTTCAATATTAGAAGAAAATTTGGGTAATGGACTTTCAAAATATTCCATTAAGCGAGGATGGTTTGATAAACCTATATCAACTATAAAAATTAACTACGCTGGGAAATTATTTCAAGATACAGAAGAGGCAAGTTTTAGCCGTGAAAAAGTAGCAATGGAAATTAATGCTACTATTTCTGAAGAAGGAGTTTTCCTTTCTCCAAGTGCAGGATACTACCCAATGGCAAATGAAGAATTGATTTATTTTACAACATCTGTACATCTACCTGATGGTTGGTCTGCAGTTTCTGAAGGGAAAGTGTTAAATTCAAATGAAGCAGAAATCATCACAACTGAATTTAAAACAATGCACCCCGTTGAAGGGATATTCATTACTGCGGCAAAATGGAATGTGCAAAAACAAATTCATAATGGTATAGAATTTTATACTTACTTTTTCCCAGAGGATTCTTCATTAGCTACAGATTATATCCAAAAAAGTATGGATTATGTCGATATGTATTCTGACATGTTATCTCCATATCCGTTCTCTAAATTTGCAGTAGTAGAAAACTTTTTTCCAACAGGATACGGAATGCCATCATATACTGTTTTAGGTCGGTCTGTAATTCATTTACCGTTTATAGTATTTACATCTCTTGGACATGAAGTATTACATAATTGGTGGGGTAACTCGGTAAATGTAGGCGATGATGGAAACTGGTGCGAAGGATTAACAACTTACCAAGCTGATTATCTATATAAACAAAATCGTAGTTCAATGTCTGGCAAGCAATACCGAAAAGATATTTTAAAAGATTTTTCAGTATATGTAAATGAAAGTAATGATAATCCACCTTCAGAATTTCATCGCAGAACTGATATGGCTACCCGTTCAATCGGTTATGGAAAAGTAGCAATGATTTTCCACATGATTGAAGAATATATAGGACATGATGCATTTATTAAAGCATTACAAATTGTTATTATAAATGAACAATGGGGGCATGGAACTTGGGCTGATTTTATAGAAGCATTTGAAAAAATAAGTGGAAAAGATTTAGCATTATTTCAGGAAGCATGGGTGAAACAACCAGGAGTACCATTAATTACCCTCACTGAAAGAAATGATTCATTATTTATTGTACAATCTGAAAAAATTAAACCAATGTGGATTCCAATAACTACTATACAAAATAATGGTGATATAATTAATAATACTATGTATTCAAATTCTGAGTTTACATTTATCAACACCGATGGATTGAGTGAAATTTCAATAGATCCAGATTATCACTTAATGAGAAAACTCCACCCCGAAGAGTTAGATATGACCATTCGACATTTACTAAGCGAATCGTCCTTTAATTTTATAATTCCAGAAAATAATAAGAAGTGGAATAAGCTAGTAAAATCTTTTAATGGTTACATTAATGAATCAAATAATCCACAGATTTTGACACCGATTTCAACTATTCCTGATGCACCTGTTATTTATTTAGGGGTATTACCCAAAAAATTAAATAATATAAAAATCAATGGCTCTTTAGATATTTATGGCAACTTATTTGATGCATTTGAACATAGTGTTGTATGGGCATTTGAACATGAAAATGGTCTTCCTGCATTAGTAATTTATTCAACGCACTATGATGAATTAACTCCCCTTGCTAGAAAAGTACCCCATTATGGAAAATATGGGTATTTAGTTTTTAATCATGGAAATAATGTTGCGAAAGGAAATCATAAAACCCCTGATTCACCCCTTAAGTGGATTAAATAATTTATTATTCCTCAATTTCTAATTGGTTATAAGATTGAGATAATTCATCAATTCTTTTTAATGGTTTTTCTAATTGATTTGTTCGAGTAGATACCAATTGATCATAATTTCTTTTCGCAGAATCAATACTATTTCCTAAGGTAGTCATTTTTTCTATATATTTTTGCCATTGAACCCGGAATGTCTCCAGTAATTTTAATACTTCTGTCGCTTTTTCTTCCATTGCAAAATTCCGTGTTGCTTGATGAATTAATGAAAGTACAGCATATAATGTAAGTGGTGAGCAAAGTAATACTCTATTTTCTAATGCATAATTTATCAGCTCTGGCTTCTCTTTATTAATAAACCCATAAATGGATTCATTTGGTATAAATAACATCACATAATCTAATGTCCCTGATGCAGTGTCAATATATGTGCGAGATGCAACGGCCTTCACATGGTTTTTTACATCTTTCAAAAATGCTATTTTTTCATTTTCCATTTCATTTTCATTTTCTGAATCCATATATTTTTCATAATGGGTCAATGGAAATTTCACATCCATATTTAGGACTTTTTCTTTGGGTAAATAAAATGTGTAATCGGGTTTTTCTCCGGTTTCAACCATTACTTGTTTTTTATAATTTATATGCTCAACTAATCCAATAAAATTAAGAATATCTTCAACCATTCGCTCACCCCATTGACCTCTTCTTTGAGAAGAAGATAAAATTTCTCTCAATTTCCCAGTAGTATCTCTCAGTTTTTCTGTTTCTGTTTTATTTTCTTCTAATGAAGTTTTTAATTCAGTCGATTGTTTTGAAATTGTTTCTAATTTTAGATTCATTCCTTCAAGACTTTGATCAATTAACTTTTTCTTTTCATCTAAATGTTTTTCAGAAGAATCTTTGAGAACACTAAATTTATCACTTGCCATTTTTAAAAATACTTCAGAATTCCCTTTTGCAATATCTGAGGCTAATGCCTTAAAACTATTTTCCATATCAGATTGAATCTTTTCCAACCGACTTTTTTCTTCATCATATCGTCTTGAGAATTCTTCAACTTTTGTATTTGAAACACTTTCTCGCTTTTCAGATTCAATTAATTGTTTATTTAATAATTTTAATTCTGTAGAATTATCTAATTGCTTAGGTGTCGATATTGATTTTAATACCCAACCTAGAATTACACCAATTATTAATGCAATAATTGATATTATAGATTCAGTCATTCTAATTCCTTTTTATTAATTTACTTTTTTTCTTCCCAAATATTAAATATTACACCAAAGGGATCTTGAACATAACAATCTTTACCTCGTCCTTCCCACTTTAAAATTTTACATCCTTTTGAAATTAATTCATTTTTAGCTTTTTCTAAATCATTTACATATAATTCCATTATTGGACCTGATGAGTTTTTATCATCAATCACATATAAGGTCATTGGGTTTGCATCTAATTCTAATTCTGTTTGTGTATGTTCATTTACTAAAAATCCAAGAAATTCTGAATAAAATTCTTTTGCTTTATCAATATTTTTTGTTCGTACAGCAATATTTGTACTCATTTTAAATTTCATTTACTTTCCTAAAACAGCATAAAATGAATCATCTTTATCCATTTCATCATATTTTTGGAAAGTTGGAATAAATATTTTGCCATCATAGCCATCCGCTCTATTAATATACTCTTTTGCATTTTTTAAATCTTGATAATATGTCATATTAAATTATTTGCAATTTTTTAAAGCTACAAAAAACAAAATTTTGAATGGTATTAAATGGTGTTTTATGATTAACAGTTATACATTTTATTTTTTCAAAAAATGTTTTTAATTGCTTTGTCATTGTAGATTCTGAATACTGTTTGATTTCTATACCACTACATTTTTTTGGTCCATTTTTAGAAAATGTACCAATAACCATAATACCTGTTGGATTTATATTTTGTTGAGCTGTTTCTAAATACCTAGTAATATCTTGATTGTCTGTAAAAAAATGGAATGTAGCCCTATCATGCCAAAAATCATATTTTTCTGTTGGAATAAAAGTAGTTGCATCTGATACAATCCATTTAACTTGTTTTTCTCTATTTCCAAGGCGATGTTTCGCTCTATTTATTGCTGATTCAGAAATATCGAGAACTGTAATATTTTTATAACCCATATCAAGTAAATAATCTACTAAATAACTATCACCACCACCAATATCAATAATTTTTGCGGTTTTTGGTACATTAAATTCTTTTAAAAAATTTAGTGAAGTTTTAGGATTTGGTTGAAACCAGCTTACATTTTCAAGTTCTTTTGTTTGATAAATATTTTCCCAATGATTTTTTCGATTAAATTTTTCCATTTAAAATTCCTATTTCAGTTAAACGATGCAAAAACATTATCTGTATTTACATAGATTATTTTAACATTAAAATCTTTAGCTAATTTATAATTTTCTTGTACAAAATGAATTAACCTTTTACTCTGTCTTCCCATAAATCTATTCCAATATACAAATACAATGTAATCGTAATTTTCAATTGATATTTTATTTGTATGATGAAGTGGAATTATTTTTTCTAATTGTAACTTTAGCGGAATTAAATTACTTTTTACTATTAAAAAATACCAACAGCCAGCTCAATCCAAATGATTAAAAACCCTGCTAAAATAGATATACAAAAAATAATTCTATATTTTGTATTGCTTACTTTTTCTATAATTAACTCACATAAAAAACTCGAACCAAACAATAAAAGTCCCATAACTATAAAATCAATCAAAGACCAATTTACTTCACCTGAAAATTGCATTGCGACAAATGGAATGAGTAATAAAATTACTATTGCTGTTAAACTGATTTTAAGTCTTTTATTTTTCATAAATATCGAAAACTTATGTTAAACCCATCGTCTTACACTTTTTTTATATTCTATATATTCATTACCAAATATTTTTTCTAAATATTTTTCTTCTTTTTTTATAGCAATAAAATAAATGAATGTCATTGATGGAAAAATACTTATCAGCACCCATATATTATCGTAAAAAACCCCTAATCCAATTGAAAAAAAATTAAAAGCTAAATATATCGGATTTCGAGAATAGGCATAAATTCCAGTTGTTATGATATTTGTAGTGGGTTTCCTTGGTTTTATATTTGTTTTGGCATTTTTAAATTTTTGGTGAATATGTAATAATAAGCTAATTCCAATACCAATGATTAAAAGACCCAAGTATTGTGCCATTTGATTGAATCCTAAACTTATTGGTTTGTAATTTTGAATTGTAAATCCGATTATAATCCATATTAATTGTACAATTGGTGGTGGAAATTTTACACCTGCACCTTTATCATTATTTTTTTCCATAGTACATCTAATATCTTAATATTTCCTTATTTTTGACACGTTTTTAATCTGTAAAACCTTTAAATCTGTAGTTCTAGTATTATTCTAGTATTATTCTAGTATTATTCCTATCAATAACACAATATCCAACACATCAATCTCTCCATCGCCGTTCACATCTCCAGCCCATAGTTCATATTCGGTGGGATCGTCGTCTAAAATGATTGCAACCACTCTTACAATATCCAAAATGTTAATAGTACCATCTTGATTCAGATCACCCAACATTGACATTGCATTAGCATTAAAAACACAGTTTTTAAGTCCTAAGTATTTGGGTGCCAAGGTGTCATTCATATGCTCTTTTACTCCCCAAGAACCATATATTCCGGGTTTATAATGTGATGTAAATTGACAAAACAATCCTCCTTGTATGGTATCGTACCAATAATTAAAATATTGACAATACAAATCTTCCATCCTCGGATTTCTGTTTACTTCAATCAGCGTATTCACAAAGTTTAAATTAGATGTATATGCATAGCTTACTAAATGCTGACCTCCTTCATAAGCAATGTATTCAACATTATGATTTTGTGCTACCAACTTGCCGTCTTGCATCTCTATAAACGCTTGAGGCAGCGATGAATATTCCAAAGAATCTAAAATATCATCTACTGTAATTGTATTTGCTAACCCCGCATTACCAATTACATCAGCTAACCCTCCTCCAAAATAAGGGGCGTTTGCTAGAGCTTCCGCTTGCACTTGATTTGGGTTGTAAGCTACTTCCTCATACCTACTTAATATATAATCGCTCACATAACCAAGCGTCTGAGAAGCAACAACATTTACAATTCTATTTTCGTTATTAAAAACTGTTTCAAAAATATAATGAATGTCCGCAGAGCGTTTTGCATAATACTTCCAACCTTGTTCCCACGGTTGACCAGCATATCCCAAACTATTTCCCATTATCTCTACATATTGACTTTGAGAAAAAATACCATTCCAAGCTTCATTTGTATATTCTACATATACGTTAAGGTTTGGATCTAAACTATCCCTAAGTAACGTAGCAAATTGAGTAATAAAATTATTATCTGCCTGATGAGGGATACAAACCCATGCATTTTTTTGAGTAGTGTTACATAACTCTATTAGATACTCATAAGCCACTCCACTCTGTAATGTTTGTGTGTAATAATCATGTGGACTTCTATCTGACCAGCTTACAACTGGTGAAAAATTTGTTTTCATAAAATCCATAAAACGTATTGTTTCAAAATCAGAAATATAATTTAAAAATGAAGGATTAAAAGGGGCTGTCTGATAGGTGTTATGACTGCCCGGAATAATTAACCTAATATCGTTTATCGGATCCGATAAAGCCGAAGAGTTAATTGTTAAAATTATTCCTCCACTATTATTGACTGACACAACTTGGTCTACTGGACAAGAAAAAGTGCCATTCACGGCTCCTGACAAAGTTATTTGGCCAGTTCCTGAAACAATTAATCTATAATTTCCAGAAGGATAAAGTCCATCAATATCCCACAACATTAATGTTCTCACGTATTGAGGAGGATTGACTCCGTCATTATATGGAATTTCTAAAGGGTAACCATCGCTACTTAAAGCTATCGGAACACCTGAATCCCATGCCCCGCCATTATCAAAAGAAATCCATTCTCTTGCTTGATTAAAAACATTAACAAATGTAATTTCACTGCTCCAATCTGCTAGAGAACTTATATTAGAACCAATATGGTTTTGGGCGAAAGAGCTTCCCGAAAGAAGAATTAAGATTATAAAAGGTAATTTTTTCATGGTTTTTATTGTTTTAGAATATACATATTTTCATAACGGGACATAATTACCCACAACGGTTTGTGTATGAAGCGTTGGGCGTTACAAAGCACTTCACTTTCAATTTACCGTAAATTTTATTTATTGCTCTATATTTCATTTTAACCACTTATTGCCCAATGATTTATACACTTTGTTAGGGGTATGTGCTTTCTAATTCGTTTTGCATTTCTAAAACATATTCTTTTCTATATTTATGCTCATCAATAGTCAATTCGACATCAGCCTTTGAAATATCATAATTCGTAATCATTAAATGTTCTGTTGCCTTTTCATTTCTATTCATAAAACTTACAGCATATTTCTTGTCAAAATAATTTAAATAAATTCCATCTTTTTCGTAAAGTTTATGAATAAAAGTAGTGTTTTTAATTACTAACATCCACTTGCAAACAATATTTTTCGTTAACAAATCTGCTAATCTTTCTTGGTCTTTTTTACCAAAATTATTTTTATCATACGTACTAAATTCAGTGTCATATGGTGGGTCAAGAAAAATAAAATCGTTTTTAGTAATGTTTTTTGTATTTATAAAATCAAAAAAATCGTTATTTTCAATTTCAGTTTTTTTCAATCTATTTTGTAATGAGTTCGTTTTTAAATAATTAATCTTATTTGATAAACTATTCTTATTATAACCAATACCACCGTAAGGTACATTAAATTCTCCATTTGAATTATACCTAAACATACTACTATAAGCAAAATTTCTTATAAAATAATATACTGCTGTATTTCGATAATTTTTTAAATAATTAGGATTATTTAACAGGTAACGATAATACATATAGACTGAACTTTTAAATGCTGTCAGTATATTTAGAAAAACATCTTCATCTGATAAGAGACCTTTTTTTAACTCTAACGCTCTCATTCTTGATAACTTTCTAAATAAATTTACATTTAATTCTTTTTCTTGTGTATTTGCCCAACTTGTTACTTTGTTTTTTTAAGTCTTTTTACATACATTTTCCCTATATGCTGAAAATATATTTATTAAAATCTCCTTGTTTGCATTAAAAATATTTTCGATTTCATACCAAGACTTATCAATTTCGACTAAACAATTTATGAATAGGTTGTTTTTTTTCTTTAATATTGTTGTATAATTCGATTAAATCTTTCGATTTATCATTTATATAAAATTTATTAGCATTATCGATTGAAAAATAAACAGCTCCACCACCAATAAAATTATTCTATGAAAATATTATTTTGATGATATTTAATGTAATCTATCCTGTTTTTTAATTTCAAATTTGGATATTCTTTTTTTTTGTCAATTTTAATTTTTTGAAAATTTTTTGACGATAAATCTGAAGAAACAATAATTCTTGAATTTGTATCAAAAGTTATTAAACCTAAATCAAAAAGTTTATCAATTGTTGGTGAAAAAATAAATCCATTATTCTTGTCTAATCTTTCAAAATTATTACTCAATGCCCAAGGTTTTATATGGCTTGCTATAAGAATACGCTTATCATTAATACCAGTGATAGGGCAAGAAACAAATTCAGAAAATAGCTTTTTACGAAATTTATTTTGACCTTTTCTAATATCTAAAGTTACAGTTTTAGTTGTACCATCAATAATTTCAGTTTGTTCAACAAAATTTAATTTGACTTCATCATAATCAATTAATGAAATTAACCCTTCATCAATCATCTTAAATTTCTTATCCAATTCCCTATATAAAACACCTCTAACACCAGCTTTCCAATCTTTTGGATTCTTAATTTTCGGATAAAATTTTTCAATATTATTATAAAGGATATTCCAATTGGCAATACCATTATTTTCTTCTAAAACCTTAATTATTGCTTCAACTTTTGTCATTTAGGCAACTTTAGTTTTTATTATTTCATTTACAGAAATCTCAAACGCATTTTTTATTATGTCAGCATTCTTTTTGTATTCATCAATAATAATATCATAACCATTATCTGATTTACAAATAAAATTCCAGAAGTCTTTACCTATTAATAACTCTTCTTCTGAAAAGAATTGTTTTACTCTGCCTTGTTTCCATGGTTTACCTTCGCCATAACGATTATATGCTGTTGCAAAAAAACATTTAATTTTAGCGTTTTTATCAAGTGTGTTCGATAATATTGCGTATTGTTCAAAAATAGCCTCCTTTTCAGACCTTGCTTTTTTGTTGTCTAAATCACCTCCGATTTTTAATTCAATTAAAAAATATTCATTTTTTTCTTTATCGTAAAGATAAAAGTCACTTACATGAACTTTTGTTGTTTCCGATTCTGGTTTTTCAATTTCTCGTAATAGTTTATAGTCATTAACGGAAACTTTTTTAGGATTTTTCCTATTTTTATATGCCTCTAATAATTCAGCGATTTTTGCAGTTTGAGCAGGATATAATGGTCCATTCACCTTATCAGTAACATCATAGAAAAAACCAGCAATACTAACTGCTAATGTTTCTAACATATTACCCAAAGAACTATCAAAAGAACGAACTAAGGCTGTATAATACTGAAATTCTTCTCCAAGTGCAGCTATGAAAACATTATGAATCTTCATATTAATTGTACCATTAGGGTCATCAATTTCACTAATGTGTCTTTTGCTGAAAGTTTGTGCAAAAGTTTTCATATTTGATTTAACAAGCTCTCTAATGGCTTTTTCGCTATCTATTTTTCTATCCATTTTTCTTTCCCTTAATTAATAATTCTGTTACATCAACATTAAGTAATTCTGCAATTTTATATAGAACTTCTAACCTTGGCTGTTGTCTATTTTGCACATATGAATTTACCATATTAAAGCTTTTTCCAAGATTTTCAGCTAACCAAGTTTGTTTAATTCCTTTCTCTTGCAATACTTCCTTAATTCTATTCATTAAATTCTCTCAAATTTTAAAATGTAAAAGTATATAAAATAAGTTTTACTATCTTGTTTTTCAAGATGTTTTTGTAATATTTTATTTGTACTTGACCCTAAACTTGAAGAATGCGTTATTTTGTTAATACACCTTTCTTTGCATTACCCCCAACGACGGCGCTAAACGCAGTTCCTATTCGAGGGTGATAGATTTTGAGCTTGCTC
>JACKQG010000944.1_pt1 | contig 40941 bp, 39 predicted proteins | sample 8237621 | NCBI WGS metagenome assembly JACKQG01 (sample SAMN15677084, study PRJNA649215) | marine metagenome | biome: marine; feature: Black Sea; material: saline water; isolation source: suspended particulate matter (SPM) from the Black Sea western gyre | collected 2013-06-09/2013-06-10 | depth... | reverse complement strand
ACCATTATTCATGCAGGAGCCATGATTGATGGAAAATCGCAAAAAGCATTCAACAAAAAAACCATCATCATTGAAAATGGTAGAATCGTCGATATAAAAAGTGGATATACAAAAGGGCAAAAAGGGGATACAGTTATCAATTTGAAAGATGCCACCGTCATGCCGGGATGGATTGATTTGCATGTCCATTTATCCGGAGAGTTGAGCCCCAAAGCCTATGGTGAGGATTTTTATATGAATATTGAAGATTTCGCTTATCGCGCCATTCCCTGGGCAGAAAAAACACTTTTGGCGGGATTTACAACCGTTCGGGATTTAGGCGGCTATGTGAATACTTCCTTGCGTAATGCTATCCAGAATGGCTATGTGGATGGTCCACGAATTTACAGCGCTGGGAAAGCATTGGGTACAACAGGCGGTCATGCAGACCCAACCAGTGGATTAAACCGGGAACTCATGGGAGATCCGGGACCTTATGACGGTGTAGTGAATGGTTTAGACGATGCCCGAAAGGCTGTTCGGCAGCGTTATAAAGATGGCGCAGATTTAATCAAAATTACAGCCACAGGTGGTGTATTGAGTGTAGCAAAAAATGGTCAGAATCCGCAGTTTACTGAAAACGAAATCAAAGAGATCGTCCGAACTGCTGCAGATTATGGTATGGTGGTGGCTGCTCATGCTCATGGGGTAGAAGGGATGCAGCGTGCCATCCGTGCCGGTGTGCGAACCATTGAACACGGGACACTCATGGATAAAGAAACGGCCCGACTCATGATTAAACATGGGACCTATTATATCCCCACAGTCAGTGCAGGGGAATTTGTATATGAGAAAGCCAAAAAGCCAGGCTACTTTCCGGAAATTATACGACCAAAAGCTTTGGCCATCGGACCTCAAATTAAAAACACATTAAAGATGGCTTATAAAATGGGTGTTAAAATTGCATTCGGTACGGACACAGGCGTGTCACCCCATGGGAATAATGCCGATGAATTCCGATTTATGGTAGAAGCGGGAATGAAACCAATGGATACAATTATTGCTGCCACATCCGTCGCGGCAGAAGTCCTGAGTGCGGAGGATATTGGGATGATTAAAAAAGGAATGGTAGCAGATTTAGTAGCCGTTCCCGGGAATCCGCTGAAAGATATGTCCCTTATGACAAATGTTAATTTTGTTATGAAGGGTGGTGTGGTTTATAAATAACCACTATGGGATTTAATAATACTGAAGTAGGGGCGAGCCATGGCTCGCCCCTACGAATTATTTCATTAAACTATAAGGCGGGAACTTTCCAATCACGGTTCGGAAGGGTCCTCTAAATTCTTTGGATCGAGTCGGTGGTGATTTATTGAATTCTAATGTCCACACATATTTAATTTCTTCCAGACTTCCTGGGTCTAGTCCAAATTCCCATTCATGCCATTCCAGGCAATATGGGTCACCATCACATAATTTCCATTCATTGGTTAAAGTCAAATTATCACCCGATTTTTCAAAAGTATAAGCAATTTGATACAGCCATGTTCCTTGCCCGGCTCCGAAAAAATCATTTCCAGAAAACCAGACATCTATGAATCGATATGTGACAAAAATGGTATCTCCACTCACTTCCCATTCAGCGACGGTTGAATCAATGAAAGTATTATTCCATCCATCTGAACCATAGGGATCTTCCCAAGTATACGTTTCCACCCACCGCCCACCGTCTTCGATGGTAATAGACCAGGTGCCATAATCCCAGGATGTTTCTCCCCCCTGGCTGAATACCTCTGTTGGTGTATTCGCAGGGACAAAAATGGTGGCATAAGTTAAAGTACCGCCAAAATCTAATGTTTGACCATCATCGATTGTAAAAGTTTGAGTCGGTATTTTGAGTTCTTTTCCGTCAAAGCTAAAATCGAATTCATCATTTATTTCGATATACTGTCCATCCTCATAATAGACGCCGAGATAATCTGTAAAATAATGTTGATTGTATAGTGTGTCATAAGATCCCGTACTATCATTCCAGATTACCACAACCGAATCCACATATTGATGGGAAAAATTATCCATATATGCGGATATCATGGGATCGTTTGGCATTTTGTCAAATTGATACCAGTTATAGTTGCTCAAGGATACACCGGCCTGACCACTGTTATTATCTACCCAGCCATGCATATATTTTATATCTTCGTTTACAGCACCACTTAATTTAATGGCACCTTTAGCTTCGGCCATTCGATCGATGAGATCTTGGTCAGAGTTTGTTGTAACAATTTGGGAATAGTTCCAGGCACTGAGGCTGTGTCCACCCACATCGTTGACAGATCTCCCGGCTGTGTGGCGGTTCAGGGGCTGGGGCATGTACCAGGTGCCCATGATTTCTTCGCCGGGGACACTTTCTTTTTCACACGAAAATAATCCAAAGGATAGGGTAAGTAATCCTGCTAAGAAAATCAATTTTTTCATGACGAATCTCCAATTGAAGACATTATAGTTAAATTACACATTTATTACCACATATGCTTGTGATAGAAGTCACAGAAAAATGGGAATTTTGTTTATGTAAGGACACCGCGATAAGTCGGGACTTCCTTACATATACTATGACTTATTTGACAGGCGCTGGAGGTTTCTGATAATACCTAATATGCCGCTAACCACTAGAAAAATAGCCGCAAGTTTTAAGTTATTACTATTTAATTCAGCGCCGGCGAAATAAGTTGCAATTGCTGATAGTGTATAAAACACAAACCGCAATATTCTTAAAAAACTGAATTCATTAAAGTCTTTGTTCATAAGTAGTCCTTAATCGTTAACTAATTGCACAGGAAAATTATGATTTTTCTAAGTATTTTGTTAATCAAATAATTTTATAATTACTCAAAAAATATGAATTTAAACCTAAATGTTTATTGTCATTTCCAACAGAGGGAAAACAGAGGATGATTTAGCGAATCCCCCTGTTTGTAATGGGATAATTCAGGGAATGGTGGTGATGTTTCTCCCGGGCGATCAGCAAAAACGGCGTCGTCTCCCACCCAATCTATGATGGGGTTAGGGCTTACCTTTCTTGGCCTGCCTGCATATTATTCTTGGAATCGAAAATCAAGGTAGAGACCCAATTCCGATAATTTGGGAAGTCTCTAACTAAATTCATTTTTCCATTTCCGGCTCCAGGTCAACACCCAATCCATCTGCAATTCTGTTAATATAATTAAAATAACCCACAACCTGGGCCGCATCACTTATAGCCTCTTGTGAAATGCCGATTTTCTCCAATTCCACCACATCCTGTTGAGACATATCACCTGGGACTCGGGTAAGTTTCTCTCCCCATGTACATAATGCAATGTCTATTTTAGGAAGGTCTGCTTTCCGCCAATCATGTTTTATGTGTTTCGCCAATTGATCATTCTGGACTTCATCCCGGAAGTCGTCCCCATGGGCTTCCGTTCAGTAATGACAATGATTTACACGGGAAACGACTGTGGCCAGCATTTCTCTCTGGGCACGGGATAACTCCGAAGGGCCATACATTATTGTCAAATATAACCTCATTGAATCTTTCAGGGCGGCAGGACTCCGACTCATAATTTTTAAAATATTAAATACCCGTCCCGAACGACGGATACCTTTTTCGTATTCATTTTTTACTATTCCATCTGCATCTTTAGGATTAATTATTTTTATATAAGTCATTGTTATTCCATTTCCTCAAGAAAGTCTTGATTCATTCTCGCATCATAATCAAATCCTTCTTTTTTCCCCAGTGAACGCCCAACCCAATAGATCCCCGTTCCAATGAGTCCTCCGATAAGGACCCAAAGAAAGACATTTGGCAATGTGATGATTATAAAATATCCCATTGTCAGAATAACCACCCCGCCCATAAACCAAAGGATTGGAATGGGTGGTTTAAATTTAGCGGACGCATAAAGAGATGGGTTCACATAAGGAAGGCAAATTAATGCAACACCCTGAATCAAATAAATAATGAATATTCCAACCAATCCTGTATTTAGTAGAAATATTGCTGATTTTGACCAAATAAGTCCAATACAAATCACAGCACTAATAATCAAACTTACGTGGGGAGTGCGCCAGGTTGGATGTACTTTTGAAAGGATCGGTGGCAAAAGACGATCTTCGCTAAAAACAAAAAACATTCTGGAAGGGACAAGAATAGACCCATTGATACTGGTGAGAAAAGCGCTCATAGCGCCAATAGCCACAATCCCCGATCCCCAGGATGGTAAATAGACACCGGCAGCATCTGCCATGGCCGATTGGGATGATGCCAAGGTTTCTGCAGGCAAAACACCGAATGCGACAAAAGACATGAGGAAAAAAATAACAACTGATATTAATACACCGCGAATAAATATCAGGGGAAGCGTTTTTGTTGGATTTTTAGTCTCTCCCGCCACTTGGGATAAAGTTTCAAATCCTGCATAACTAAAAAAGAGCATGGGCATAGCCGCCAGTAAACCACTAAATCCCTTGGGAAGAATGGGATCGTAAAACTTCATATCAACTGCGAATAATCCGGGAATAACCAAAACCAATATGCTGATCATAAGAATACCTAACATGAACGTTTGGATGTGACCGTAATATTTAATTCCTATCATATTAATACTATAGAAAAAGATGAGCGCAATGGTTGCCCACATTCTTGGGTCTGCTGTTGGGTAAAAGAAAGTAAGATATTCACCAAAACTTGTGGACATGAATGCAAGGGCCCCAAGAAAGGCTATTAATTTCATCCACATGGCAATAAATCCAAGGTAATAATTTTTAAAGGTTCTGGAAATATGAATATATGCACCACCGGGTCGATTCCCCAATGGGGTTGAAATAAACACACTGTATGTGAGCGCTGTACAAATAATGATAGGTGCAAATAGCAAATAGGCCCAGGGGACAGCCGATCCAGCCACAGCACCGGCCTCACCAGTGACGCGGAATATTCCTGCACCCACCAAAATGCCAATAATGGTAGCGTAGCCGGAAAGTTTACCCAGATCGCGTTTTAAGGTTGCCATAGAAGAGGGCGAAGATAGGGGTGGCGTGATAGATGTGTCAAGTTTGACATCATCTCAGGGAAAAATTAATCGGGAGGAGATGGGAACCCACCGGTGATTTCACTTATCTGTTTTGCGAATTCGATGGTAATCCAGTCTTCCAAATAAGGACCGATTACCTGCATACCTATGGGCGGCCCATTTTTTGAAAATCCAATAGGCACATTCGTGGAGGGCAGTTGGGCGGTGCTGGCGAGCCCTGCCCAGATAAAGAGATCTGTGTAATGTCGCTTTTTACCATTTACGTCTATTCTCCGTGAATGAAAGTCGGGTTGATGATCATGGTCAAAAGCAGGTCGAATAGTTGTGGGGCATAAAATCACATCTAAATCATTGAAGTAGTCTGCCCATTTCTGTTTAATCTGATGGCGTTTCCCATTGGCGGACAACCAATCTTTATGTGAAATAAGAGAATTTCGAATTTGATGTGATCGCGGAGATTGATCAGTTGAATGCAAATTCGATAATTCATCTTTCATTCTTTCAATCACTTTTTTTGGAAATCCAGTCGCCATGACCGGGGCCAATAACTGGCCATAAATAATGTCGTTCATTTCTAAAGAAAAGTCTGGTTGCATATCGTTTACAGTTGCACCGGTTTTGTCCACTTGATCCACAGTATTTTGAATAAGGTTAACCGTTTCTTCATCCACAGGGCAATAAGGATCATCCAGCCAAAGTCCGATTTTAAAGTCCGATAATTTTTTATGGCGGGCTGGCGGCAGTTTTAAGTGCCATCCTTTGGAAAGGCTTTTATTAGGCCCCGCTAACACATTCATCATGAGTTCAAGGTCTTCTGCTGAGCGAGCAAGTGGACCCACAACCGCTAACGTATCCTCGCCCGCAGTGGCTCCGGGTGGAGGTGGCAGATGGCCGATCATAGGGATAATCCCGTGGGTGGGCTTATGACCGAAAACACCACAAAAATGGGCTGGAGTACGAATAGAACCGCCAATATCACTCCCCAGTTCAACGGGGGACATACCGCTGGCCACTGCTGCAGCTGCGCCTCCGGAAGATCCCCCCGAAGTTTTGGTTATATCCCAGGGATTGTTGGTTGTACCGTAAATATCATTAAAAGCCTGAACATCCCCGGAAAATAAAGGAACGTTTGTTTTCCCGAAAATAATCGCGCCTGCATCCACCAATTTTTCCACAGCTTCTGCATTGGCTTTGGGAATATAGTCCTTCCACACTGGGGCGCCGCCGGTAGAAATTATACCTTCAACCTCAAATGCATCCTTCACCGTAATGGGTAGCCCATGTAGCGGTCCCCAGGATTCCCCTTTTGCAGTAGCCTCATCCGCTATTTTGGCCCTTTTCATAGCACGGTCCACATCCAGTTGAACCACTGCATTAATATTGGGATTAATTTGGTCGATGCGATTTAGGTGTTCTGTCAAAACTTCGACAGATGAAAGGTCACCTTTTCGAATGGAAGCTAAAATTTGAGTGGCGGATTTGAGCATATTTAATCGAAGCTTAATATAAAATTTTTCATTGCTTCATAACAATTGTTCAAACTTTTTTCACTCACCCATTCATTAATGGCATGAGCTCCATGCCCCGCAGGCCCAAATAGAATAGAGGGGATTCCGGCTCGGGTGGCTAATGCAGAATCGGCCCAGTAAGACATACCATTATAACGCTTTCCGCCAGCAGCCTTTTGCAGTTTTTGGATTAATAGATCGTCCTTAACTTCGTTGGGTGGACGGTGATATACTTGCCGGCCCCTTACATGATGATTCCCCGACGCATTTTTCACCGCTTCAATGACACGATTTAATTCTCCATCCAATTTTTCTTGGGATTCCCCCGGTAAAGTTCGTCTTTCCCAGTTGAGAGTTGATTGAGCGGCGATGACGCTTTGGGCTGTTCCGCCGGAAATCATCCCGGGATGTAGTGTGGCTTTACCCAGGTAAGCGTGGGGGTCCTCTTGAGCAAGTTCGTCACTGATTTTTTCCAATTCTTTCAGGGCAGATGAGAGTGGGAAAATGGCATTTATTCCTTCTTCCGGTCGACTGCCATGGGCCGCCAAACCTTCAATATTAATTTCAAACCAAGTGTATCCTTTATGGCTGATACCGATGGCTTCCTCCGTGGGCTCCATGAATATCCCTAAAAATGGCAGGGCTGAAAGTGTAGGTAAGAAATGTTTCAACAGGTGCTCCATACCTAAACTTAAATTTTCTTCATCAGCTACAAAAGTGAATGCCAAAGAAATGGGACTCTTATTTTTTGAAAAATAGTTTGCCAACCCCATTTGAATAGCGCAGCCCGCCAGCATATCGTATGTACCCCGGCCATAAAGTTTATCCCCATCTCTCATAATGGTGAATGGATCATCCATTCCTTCAATCCCTACTGTATCCAAGTGACCGTTCATGAGTAAAATTTTATCAGGATTATTCCCACGGATAAAAGCAGTGGTGTTGCATCGGTCTTCGGTAATGGTATGAACCTCAGATGGGATACCCAACCCTTGGAAATGACCATGAACATATTCCCCAATCTCACGCTCACCTTGTCCATAAGGCGTCAGGTCTGGGTTCACGGAATTAATTTTCACCAATTCTGTCAAATATTGAATCAATTGATCTTGCAATTTTCCTGCCTCATACTGTGCGGAAGGTAAATGTGATTGGAAAATAGATGCAACGGCTTGGTGGTCATGAATATAGATTAGCTCGTGGGTAGATTCTAAGAGATAATTCTGCCGCAAACCCTTAGATTTGTAGGTATTTCTAATTACGATAATTTCTTAAAGAGGCATTTCCATGAAAAAGATTATTTTGATTATTATTTTAGTATTAGCCGGATGTGCTAAGAAGGAAATGACGCTCGGTGATATAGCTTCAGCCGAGAAAATTTTTGGCTTAGACTTTACCGCCGCCGAACGGGATTCACTTTTGGAAGGAGCGCAGGAGCATCTATACCAATATGAGGCACTTCGTTCGATTGATCTCTCAAATCATGTAGGATTCCCACTTTTTTATAATCCCTTTCCCGCCGGGATGAATCTGCCAAGGGGCGAGGATCGATATGACTTTAGTGATGTAGTGACAGTCAGACCGGAGAATATTGAACAATGCGCCTTTATGACTGTGCCTCAACTAGCCTATTTGATTCGCACCAAACAAGTTACTTCAGAAGAATTAACCCGGATGTACCTTGCGCGCCTGAAACGCCATGGCCCGGAACTGGAATGTGTGATTACCCTGACTGAAGAGCTAGCCATCAAGCAGGCACGCAAAGCGGATAGGGAGATTGCTCGAGGAAAATACCGTGGACCGCTTCACGGTATTCCTTGGGGCGCCAAAGATTTACTCGCAGTTCCCGGATATAAAACAACATGGGGTGCAGCCTCATCCAAAAATCAAGTGTTAAATGAAAAAGCCGCGGTTGTAGAAAAACTGGAAGAAGCGGGGGCTATTCTGGTAGCTAAATTGACTTTAGGCGCCTTAGCCTGGGGCGATGTTTGGTATGGGGGCAAGACCAGGAATCCATGGAATACAAAGCAAGGTTCCAGTGGCTCCTCGGCCGGTCCCGGCTCGGCCACCGCTGCCGGTTTGGTGGGCTTTGCTATCGGCTCGGAAACCTGGGGGTCGATAGTTTCTCCAGCCACACGAAATGGCGTTACAGGGCTCCGCCCATCATTTGGAACAGTGAGTCGTGCCGGTGCAATGGCCTTGAGTTGGACCATGGATAAATTGGGTCCCATAACACGCTCGGTAGAAGGGGCTGCCATCGTATTCAATTCCATTCGTGGCTCTGATGAAATGGACCGTTCCGTCGTGGATGTACCCTTTCGTTATCCGTCCAAACAAAAATTTAAAAACCTCCGTGTGGGCTATATTGCTTCTGCCTTCGAGGACTCCACAATTTCAGAAAATGACAGGAAAAGCCTTGATGTCTTAAAATCCTTGGGGCTTGAGTTAGTACCGATTGAACTGCCTGAATTCCCGACGGAAGCGCTTTCGTTTATTCTCTCGGCGGAAGCTGCAGCGGCCTTCGATGAATTGACCCGCTCTAACCGGGATGATGAATTGGTACGACAGATTAAAAATGCCTGGCCCAATGTATTTCGGGAGGCACGATTTATTCCGGCGGTAGAATATATCAATGCCAACAGAGCCCGCACGTTGCTTAACCAGAAAATGGCTGAACTGATGGTAACGGTAGATGTGTATGTGGTGCCATCCTTTTTTGGGGATAATTTGCTGCGGACTAATTTGACCGGGCATCCATGTGTCGTCGTACCCAATGGGTTTAATGAAAAAGGTAGTCCCACAAGCATTAGTTTTATCGGAAATCTGTACGAAGATGGGAATGTTCTGGCAGTGGCGAATGCTTATCAGGGTGCCACGGGCTGGCATAAGCAGTATCCTCCAAAGTTTGCTGTGGAGTAAGCGGGTTTGAATACAGAGGTTCGCAGAGGGCCACGGAGGAATAAATCTAAGAAATTATTTACCTCAAATATGCCCAAAGGGGCGATATTGGCACTATAAATTCCATTAATTAAAATCAATCGTTCGGAATCATACATTAAATTGTAAATCAATAAATATTTATTGATTTACAATAAATAATCTTTTGCAAAAATATATTTATATTTTAAATTCGCCACCCGGTTTTGAATGGATAAAGATAAAATCAAAGTTTTAACATTTTTATGAATTCGGGGTCAAACATTCAACTCGTTGAATGAAAATTATTTTGAAAGAAAATAGGATGCAGGAGAAACAATGCGGAAATTAATTATATCCATGTTTTTGTTAATATCGGTGAGTTTTGCTCAGCACGGAGACAGGCGGGGTGGTATGTCCCAAAGACAAATGGACCCCAACAAAGTACCCAAAATTGGCATTGTTCATGGTACAGTGGTGGATTCATCCACGGGGACACCCATACCATATGCATCTGTGGCTGTCATAAATGCGCGCAGCAGTACCATTATGACAGGCGGCATTACCAATGAAGATGGGGAATTTAATATTAAGGAAATTCCGTTGGGTCGGCATAAGATATTGGTGGAATATATTGGATATAAAAAACAGGAATTGGGTCCTTTTACTTTTATGCCATTTGGCAAAAATAAAACAGAATATAATCTAGAAACAATTTTAATGGTGCAAACGACACTTCAAATGGCCGGTATTAACGTAGAAGGGGAACGCCCTCTGTTCGTCCAAACAGCTGAAAAACGCATTTTTAATGTAGAAAAGAATTCATTATCCACAGGAGGGACCGCTATTGATGCATTGCGCCAAGTCCCCGGTATTGAAGTAGACTCAGATGATAACATCAGTCTTCGGGGAAGCACCAAGGTAAATATTATGATTGATGGTAAACCTTCCATTATGGCAGGCGGTGATGTTAAAATGTTACTTCAGAGTATGTCATCCGGTAATATTGCAGATATAGAAGTCATGACGAACCCCGGGGCTAAATATGACCCGGAAGGTATGGCCGGCATTATTAATATTGTTCTGAAAGAAAATAAATTTGCGGGCTTAAACGGAAATGTGAATTCCAGTGCAGATTCTCAAGGGGGCTCCAATATGGCTTCACAAGTCAACTGGCGGACAACAACAATTAATACTTTTGTGAATTTAGGTTTTAGAAACAGAGTTAGAAATTCCTCTGGAGATTCATTTCGGAGTATGACATTTCCCACATTTGAAAATATACTGGACCAAAATAATACGGGTCTAAGCGGGGGTGGAAGTCTCCTGGCTAAAACTGGAATTGAATATTTTATTGATTCTAAACAGGCTGTACAATTATCGGCCACAATCAGTACAGGCGATCGGCTTAGGGATAATGAGGTTAATACCATTGAAACAGGCCCCGGCGAAAAAAGATATTTTCGAACCACTGACGGGGGCAATGATTGGGGCGATTATGCCATTGGACTGAGCTATGATAAAAAATATGATAATCCGAAGCAAAAACTGAGCACCTTCATGCGGTATTCTAATGGGTTGAGCGATGGGGAAAACGAATTTTGGACTACGCCGGATCCTGGTTTTGAAAGTGTGGTGGATATCAATCGTGCCATGACAGGCAATGAAGGAAACAATACTAATTTTGAATTCCAGGCAGATTATGTACATCCATTTGATGATGAAAGCAAATTAGAAGTAGGCCTTGCCAGTTCAATCCGAAAAAGAGGCGATACGCAACTGTCCTATTTATACGATGAAAATAAAAAAGAATTTATTACAGACCCGGATTATGATAATGAATTCGTCTATAATGAAGACGTACACGCAGCTTATATTCAATATGGTGGTTCATTGGGGATGTTTGGAATCAATGTGGGCGGACGATATGAAATAGTTTCCATGCTTTCAGATTTAAAATCCACAAATGAATCCTTTAAAAATCCATATAACAGTTTTTATCCTAGTTTATCTATTTCAATCGGTGCACCTCAACTTCTTCAGATACAAGCCAGTTATTCAAAACGAGTCAGGCGTCCTCGCTCCAGAATGTTAAATCCATTTACCACCCGGGAAGACAGTAGGAATATTCGTAAAGGGAATCCATTCTTGAAACCGGAATACACCGATTCTTATGAATTGAATTTTGGACGATATACCAGAGGATTATCCTTGAGCCTGGGCGGGTATTACCGTCATACCACAGACAGAATGCGGCGTTATAAAATTGTAGGAGATGACGGTGTTTCAATCGCAACCTATGAAAATATAGATGAACAAATCACCAAAGGAATTGAATACAGCCTCGTGGGATCGTTAGGAAGAAAATTAAGACTTATGCTGTCCGGTAGTTATTATTGGGATGAAATTAATTCCGCCCTTTATGGGGAAGAATATGACAAAACTTCTCAAGGTCAACGGGTGCGGTTCACCACCATGTGGAACATGAACTCAACCACAGAATTCATGTTTTTTATGTTTTATATGCCTGCCCGAGACATTCCTATCGGCCGAATGGGTTCCATGACACATTCTTCATTTTCCATCAAAAAGAAATTCATGGAAGAACGGCTGAATGTAACTTTAAATATGGGGGATCCATTTAATTTATCCGGGTTTAATTTTGAAACTTGGGGGGATAACTGGTATCAGGAATCCAATCGATTTTGGAATAGTCAGACCATTCGTCTTTCGTTGGAATACCGTTTTGGTAAAATGGAAGACCGCAGTCGTTTTAGCCGTCAAAGAAATAGCCAGCGTGAAGGTATGGAAATGGAGACAATGGAAATTCAGTAATTATTATGGTGTGCGGAAGCGATTAAATTCGTGGTTTAATCTATTTCAATATCTAAAAAATTATCAAATGTTTCCATTTCGCCAATCAATATTCCTTCTGCGTTGAATCTCAGTATTTTTCCTGTCCGATACTGGTGGATCATAAACCCGGGATTCCCCGAACCAGGAATTACTTTAATATTGCTTATATCAGGAACAGCATTCCCCAATAATTGGACAGATTCCTCCGGATGGATAGAAGGTAAATACCCCGTTTCCCATAAGTCGCTACTCAGTGATTTTCCTGCATAATAACAGTCCCCATTGACTGGGTTTATGCTGATATCACTTATATACATTCCCTCTTTAAATTGGGTTTGGGTGTTATCATTCTGAAACCGTATAATTCCATTATTAGTGCTGACCCACACTCCTCCGGAAATCGGATCTGGTTCCACTGAAAACGGTTTATTTAAATCTGAAAATCGCGTGATACGAATGGGGTCATTTTTTAATTCAACATGAATGACTAAATTATGCAAAAAGTTGGTGACCCATATTGAATGGGTTTTGCCATCGTAGGCTAGCCGACTATATAAGGAAAAAGACGCATCCAATTTAATTTGAATTTGTAGCAGTCCTTCTGTTGTATAGCCATTGATAATACTGTCTGTTTGGAGGACATAAAGGTATTTTTCGTCCGAATTAAAAGCGAGATCAACTGGCCGGTCCGACAGGATTATTTCCTTTTTCGGAATGAGTTGCCTATCCATGGCAATAATTTTTTTTTCATAATAATTGGCAACCCACAATGTTTCCCTCTCATATTCAATGGCGGTTGGGTTAAAAATTATATGTTGTTTCAGCACATTTGATCCGTCGTAAGAAAGACGCCAAATCATATTACCCAATATATCGGCGATCCAAATATTCACAGGGCCTGGCACTACAGATATTGGATCTGACAACTTGCTTTCCCCAAAACGGGTTTTTGTTTTCAAGGCGAATTGATAGGTTGTGTCATACATAAATCCTGTTTTCATTAAAGTGACTTGAGTATTATCGATGCTGTCAGACAATATTAAATCACCATCGCCCATACTCTGAAATATTTGAAATCCTGTTAAATCTTCAATGGCAGGATGGTCCCAGAATAAACGAACCGTATCACGGTTTGTTATTATCCGAAATCCAGTCGGTTTGCCTTCTGTGAGTGGATTTTTATAATCCAATGGGTTCAAGCGTTCCCTATCGGAGCAGGATAAAAGTACTGCAATGAAAAGAAGGCTGTATAGGTGAATAATCTTCATTCGTAAAATGAATATATGAATAGTAAAATACCCGTTTCCATCCCCACATAGGACCATCCGGCATATCGGTCAAAGGATTCGGCTTGTTTGAAGAGATCATCCATTCGGTTTGGATTTCCTGTGGATAAATACTGTTGATAAGATTTGGATGCCTCTTGTTGATATTTCATGGAAATCAAACCTGAGACAATAAAAATAGCAATGCCTGCTTTTCTGATCATCCGTGTTTCATGTGATGTAGAATGCTTAGTTTGGGTTTGAACAGAATCTGGTAGAAAAACATGAGTTGAATCTTGTCGAATGAATTCTGGCAATGCACCTATGGATTGGGGCAATGGATTCGCCGATTGTGCTGTCAGGTTTGATAAACATAACAACAGAATGAAAGAACTGAGTTTCCGAATATTTGGATTCATTTAATTAAGGATAAGTTTTTTTTCGAATCCATTACAATAAGCCCTGCGGATGTCATTTGAATATGGCGGATCGGGTGCTTAACCTCATATCTCCATTTCTCAACACCAGTGGCAATATCAAGGGAAACGATTGTTCCGCGGTTGTATGGAATAATCACCTGGTCTTCAGTCGTTTGGACGGGCAAATTTGTCAGCCCGTTTCCGTCTGTAAATTCCCAAATCATTTTTCCAGATGTGAGATCCAAGGCCATTACCTCACCATCGGCACGGGAAATGATGAGTGTTTGATCCACAATTTTTGGAGGAGAATAAACAGTATATCCAAGGTTCTCAAAGGGATATGAAAGGTTACCATCCTGATCCAAAAGAATAATTTTCCCATCACAATTAACCAGAATAACGAACGGGTCCCTTGGCGTAATAATTGGACTAGAGCATAATTTTAAATCATAGGATTTGATTTTTTTCAATTCAGGGGAAAGAATGATAAGTTTGCCGCCCAAAGTTGTTAAAATAATTTGATTTTTCCAGATGATTAATCCATGATCAATGGGTTTATCCAGTTTCAGGCTCAATATTTGTTTACCCCTTTTTTTATCAAGGGCAATAATGGTTCCGTCTCGCCGCGATAAATACAGCTTGTTATCATAGGCGATCATCTCTTCCTGCATATTCATGAATTTTTTTTTCCAGAGGGTTTTTCCCCGGGAAATATCATGGGCAACCACTTGGTGCTTTCTCCGGGAAGCAATAAACAAATGACCGTCGGAACTATTCAAAACATGAGATGAAATGTCAAAGTACAGGGGTTGCCAGATTTTACCGATTCGATTTCCTGAATTGGAATCGACTAGATAAACATGCCCCCGATGGGACGTAATGAGTAGAATATTGTTACCACTTGATTCTAATCCGGAGATTGCGGCCGGTTGTTTTTTTGTCCAGATTTCTACCGGATTTTTACTCATTTTTTCAATTTTAGATGGGGAGATTTTGTCAGGCCAGATAATAGATCCACTGCAGCCTCCAGCAAAAAACAAGGGAATGAATATGATAAAAGATGCAGATAAAATTTTCTGAAATTTTATTTTCATGCTAAAAATCCCATCCAAAAAATAATTGGGTAAATATTTTATTGGATACATTTTTAAAGTCTGTTGTTTTACCCATATCCAGGCGGAGAACCATACTACCCATAAGGGAGGCTCTCAGTCCGAATCCAAAACTGCCGATGGCGCCCGGGTAATCATTATCCCATGCATTTCCCATATCTAGGAATAAAGCCCCTCGTACCGGGGCGAGTGCGATTGTGAATGATCGAAAATTTAGCGCAAGGCTATTGGCGAAAGGAAATCGCAATTCATGGTTTATCATAAAGGTTTTACTTCCAAATATTTGGAAAAAACGATAGCCTCTGAGCCCCCAGCTTCCCCCAATAAAATATCGCCTGAGATCCTGCCCACTATTATACCAGACCAAGGTACGGTGGGCCAGGGTTAAGGAGGGATTCATGCGATAATAAAACCGCATATCTGACAAAAATGTAAAATTATGAAATGTACCGCGCTGAAAATCAAAGGTAGGTCCAAGCGTAATTCGAGTTCGCCAGCCATCGATGGGTCCTGTGGGCAGCCAAATTGTATTGTCGTGAACGAATGATGCGAAATTAGATACAAGGAAAGCTGTCACCGGTTTCCCCGTATAATAATCCTTTGAGGATGACCATAAACTGGTGGTGAATTCCAACCGGCGAAAAATATCAAGAGGATAATTTAACCCGGCACGAATTCCTAAAGTTCGTTCAAAGTAAAACGCTTGGTATGGATCAAAATAATCATTGGCAAAATGGAAGGCGCCCAGTGCAATATTGGAACGGCGCGTGAGATCCACCAAAGTAAATGCAGCATTGAACCGTCCTAGTAAATCTCTTGATCTTTCCGCTGAGTTTGATAGAAGGAAATGATAATATTTATTTCCCATTTGATCTGAAAAAGAAAGTTGAGCCCCACCAATCATTCCATAAACTGGGTCATAGGCAACAGCTGTTTGGGCCAAATCAAGACTGTATTTTAATCGATAAGGTGTTTTTTTGCTTTTAGAATTCAGTCGGATTTTATCATCCAATGTCCAGGGTCGGGAAATTGAAGATAATTGAATGGGCATAATTGCAAGGGATTCATTCGGAGGCAGGGGAGCATGATGGAGTTGGTAACTGAATTTTTGAAAAACACTGATAAGCATACTGTCTTTTCTTGTTGTAACAGCATTTTTTACACCTGTATGAAAATCAGAATTTTGTTTGATCCATGGATTTGTTTTTATCGAATCTTTCTCGAGTGAAAATGTTACCGTCCATATATTCGGTGTACCCGTCCTGTCGGAAATGAATTGGATAATGTCAGGGTCTTGAGAGATCCATTTTGGATTGGTATTCTTGAAACGGTCGTGGGTAAGATAATTGATTTTTCCTGATGATAAATTTAATAAAAATAAATCCATCCCACCGTCAATTGCCGGTCTGCCTCGATCTGAACTGAATACCATCCACCGGCCATCAGGACTAAAAAATGGATCATGGTCAGAATAAATGTCATTCGTTAACCGCTGCGTAATATTCTCCTGTTGATTCCACAAAAATAAGTCAGTCTGTCCACCAAAATCCTGACCGCTGAAACCAATATATTTTGCATCTCTGGACCAGACCGGAGAACGAATAGATACAATATTTTCATGTGAATAAGCACCCAAATCCTTATTTGAAGAAAGGTCTCTCAATTGGATTCGATCCTGGCGGCCGGACTTGGCCACGAATGCCATTACATTATTATCATTCACACTGATTTCGGTTTGAAGCAGATGCAGGGATTCAAGGTCTGCGGTTCTTTCACCTTTCACCACAATGGATTCATCTCTGCCATTCAATGACTCTGAATAAATATTTGTATAGCCATGATGATTTGCAAGATAAACAGAATGAAGTTCACCTTTGTTATTGCGATAAATTGCGGGACTGACATTCACGCCGCCTGAGGTGATTTGATTGTCAACAGGAGGTGGCAATGATTCATTCTGCAGTGCATGGGCTGCATCCTGTTTCAAAGATAATTCCCATTCCATCATAATATTTGCATAGCTTTTTCCTGTAATGGCAGTCAGGGCTTCTTGGAAAGTGTCATATACCCAAAATTCATTCATGAGTTTTCGAATCCGATCCCTGCCGTAATTTTTTTCGTAATAGCGCAAAAAGGATTGACCTTCCTTATAAACAAGATAACCGCCTACTTGATTCAATGGCAGCAAATGATTGTGCAGCAGGGCATCCCGAATGACCATTTCCGCACCAGAATCCCAACCGATGGCCCACCATTCCGCCAGCCCTTCACTAAACCAAAGGGGTAGGGGGGTGGTGTCCCTCATGCCCCGATCTCGCGTAACTTGCAATGTTTTACTGAACATAAACACATGAACGAGTTCATGTTGAATCACATGGATAAAGGCTGCCATTCGGCCCGTGTATGGAATCACAACCCTGCCTTTAATATGCTCAAAAAATCCACCGATTCCTTCCGGAATGGCACTGGGTAAAACATTGGTTTGCTGGAAATGGATATGATTACTGTAAATCACTAATGATACTCTGCCATTCAAAGTATGATTGAATTTGATTTCAAGATCATCGAATGCTTCTTCAGCACTATTAGCGGCGATAGCTGCCAGTTTTTCTTCTTTGGGATAATAGTAAATATCAAAATGGTCTGTGGAGAGAATTTGCCAGTCGAATTGTTCAAATTGGATCTTATTCCGCCCGAAATAAAATTGGGAATGAATCAAAGACATGACTCCAATGGATAAGATAAATACCCGCATGATGCTAACAAAGATTCGACTCATAATTTAGATGATAACCATAAATGATGGTGTGGTACAATTCTTTTTGTTGTTATAGAATTCAAAGATGGATACGTCAAACTTTTGCCGATCTTTGGTGGAAAAGCATCAAATATATTTTTGTATTATCGAATCCTTTGCAAATGCAAAACCTGATGCACATATTAAAAAGGCTAAAATTTCCCGGCTTTTCGTTGGATAATTTGTCCATAATATCATTATTGACTTCATTTCCCGTCTTAATCAGGAAAATGTTATCTCTTTTTTCTCGACACACAGGTTTTACAAAGGATTCTATCAATAATTAAAGTTACGCATATTTTATTTATGCAGATGGATTATTCAAGCTAAATTATATTATAATAAGGGACACATATTTATGATCAATAAAAAATGGATGATATACGGCGCCAATGGATATACGGGCCGATTGGTTGTTGATGAAGCTGTTAAAAGAGGGTTAAAACCCATTTTGGCCGGACGATCTGAATCGGTTCGTGAATTTGCGGATGAAAATGGGTTAGATGCCAGAGTGTTTGATTTATCATCTGTTGAAATGATTGCTGAAAAATTATCGGATGTAAATGTTTTGGCTAATTGTGCAGGACCGTTTTCACGTACGGCGGAACCCATGATGCACGCCTGTATCAAATCTCAATCCCATTATATTGATATCACTGGCGAAATATCAGTTTACCAATTTGGGCATGGTTTAGATTCAGAAGCCAAATCTGCAGGCGTTGTCATTTGTCCTGGGGTAGGTTTCGATGTTATTCCTACAGATTGTCTCGCTGCCCACCTCAAAGAAAAAATGCCCGACGCTACTCATTTAACCCTGGGGTTTGCCATGCAAGGATCAAAATTGAGTAAAGGAACAGCAAAAACCAGTGTGGAAGGTATGGCTCATGGCGGAAAAATTAGGGAGAATGGTGAGTTGAAGCAGGTGCCCCTGGCATATAAAGAGCGCGAAATTGATTTTGGGTTTGGCTCAAGAAACGCCATTACAATCCCATGGGGTGATGTATATACAGCTTATCATAGTACGGGCATCCCCAATATTGAAGTTTTTTTCCCCCAGTCGCCCAAAGGGGCAGCTCAATTACGAAAACGACAGAAATTATTGAAGTTAATGAAAATTAACTGGGTAAGAAAATTTGTCCAAAACCGGATTGATAAAATTTGGAAACCCAACACACCGGAACAAAGAGCTGAAGCAAAATCATATCTGTGGGGAGAAGTAAAAAATGCAAGTGGTGATACGATCGAAGGCAGATTCACTACGGTGGATGGTTACGATTTAACCGCCTGCGGCACGGTGGAAGTTGCGGAATATTTAATGGGTGAACATGGCCAGACCGGTTACTTTACACCCAGTTTGCTTATGGGAAAAAATTTAATAGAAAAAATGCCTGGATATTCCGGGATAGAATACAAGTGAGGTAAAAATGTTAAAAGTAGTTAAAGGGGTTTTAGTTGTTTTCGGACTCTTATTGGCCTATTTGTTATTCTGGCCTGTGGGCGCAGATCCGGTAGTGTGGGAAGCACCGGTTGCACCAGAAATGACAGGACAATTTGCACCGAATCAATACTTGGAAGATGCAGAAATATTGGGGCTAAAAGATGGGATCGGACCGGAAGATGTGGCGGTGGATGAGTCAGGGAATATATTCGCCCCTTATGATGATGGCCGCATTATTCAATATGATGTATTCGGAAAAAACCAGGGTGTATTTGTAAATACGAACGGTCGTCCCTTAGGATTGGATTTTGATGCTGACGGAAATTTAATCATAGCAGATGCTTATAAGGGATTACTCAGGGCAGATCCAAATGGAGAATTAACCACACTTTCCACGGAGGCAGATGGAATTGTTTTCATGTTTACAGATGATGTTGATGTTGCTGCGGATGGAAAAATATATTTTACAGATGCATCTTCTGGTTATGATATTCATGACTATCGAGTAGATTTAATGGCGCATCGAGGCTTAGGCCGATTATTGGTCTATGATCCGACAATAAAAAAAACGACCACTTTATTATCTAATTTATATTTTGCCAATGGGGTAGCCGTCAGCCCTGATGGAGAATTTGTTTTGGTAAATGAAACGTCCGAATACCGCGTCACTAAATATTGGCTGAAAGGGAATAAAGAGGGGAAATCAGAAATTATTATGGAAAATCTACCGGGATTCCCTGATGGAATTTCATCCAATGGAAAAGGTATTTACTGGATTGCTCTTCCAGCCAAAAGAAAAGATATAATCGATAATCTGGCAGGTAAACCATTTTTACGGAAAATAGTCCTCAGGCTGCCAGAAGCTGTACAGCCATCTCCGGACCGACATGGATTTATCCTGGGAATTGATGGAGATGGAAATGTGATCCACAATCTACAGGATCCATCCCCTGAATCATTTTCTCCCATAACTAGCGTAGAAGAGAAAAATGGTATTCTTTATTTGGGTAGTTTGACTTATCCTGGGTTTGCCCGAATCAGCGCGCCAGAATAATATTGAGAGCAAATTGTGCAATGGCAGGAATCATGTCCCCAAACATGGCGAACCGTTTATCCTGAGTTTGTCCTTTTAAATATCGAATATAAATCTGGGCTGCAATTCCCACCAATCTGAATAATCCTAAAACATGGTAAAATGAGATTTCGGACACATCTCGTCCGCTGGTTTCTGCATATTGTTTGACCAACTCGCTTCGAGTCAGGAAAGAATCATCCATAGGCATCATGGCTGATTGTTTGAAAAAGGGAGGATCCTCAGGGTCTATCCAATAGCATAAAAGAGATCCCAAATCTATCAATGGATCCCCAAGGGTACACATATCCCAATCAAATATGGCTTCAATTTTCCCCGGATTATCCGCAGCCAACATGATATTGTCCAATTTATAATCATTATGCACAAGGGCAGATTCGCTGGTTTGGGGTTTATGATTGCTGAGCCAATTGTATATTTCATCCATTTCCGGAATATCTTTGTGTTTTGCAGCCTCCCAGCGCGTGAACCATCCTTCAATTTGTCTATTTATAAATCCATCTGGTTTTCCCAGAGATTGAAGTCCCAGAGATTCAAAATTTACTTTATGAAATTCTGCCAATGCATCTGCCAGGGCAATACTCATTAGTCTGCCAGCATCAGGTTGATCTGCAAATTCTGATGGCATATTTGTTCGAACAACAATACCGGAGTGGCGATTCATAATAAAGAAAGGTGCGCCGACGATGGATTCATCATCTGAGAATAAATAAGCTTTTGGCGCCATGTGGAATGACTGATGCAGGACTGAAAGGACACGATACTCTCTTGCCATATCATGAGCTGAAGGTGCAACAGGCCCCAGGGGTGGTCGGCGAAGCACATATTCATGAGACCCATAATCAAGGAGATAGGTGAGATTCGCTTTGCCGCCAGGAAATTGACGAACTGATAGGGAGTTATCAGATCCTTTTAATTTACCTTTAAGAAAGTCTGCCAGATTTTGTTCATCAAATTTTTCATCTGCCCGGACAGAAATCGTATCGACATTATGACGCATATTTCTTTAAAATTTGCTTCGCTGCCGCCAGTTTATGTACTTCATCGGGGCCATCGTAAATTCTGGCGCCCCGTTCATGGCGGTACCAAAATGAAAGAGGTGTGTCATCTGTAATTCCCAATGCGCCGTGGGTTTGGATGGCTCGATCCAGCACATTCATCAGTACATTTGCCACATGAAATTTGATGAGGGATATTTCAGTTCTGGCCGCAGGGGCACCTTCTTCATCTATCTTTTTGGCGCATGCCAAAACCAATAATCGGGATGCATCAATTTCGGCTCGTGATTCTGCGATCCAATTTCGAATTGCTGGTTGGTCAGCTAAAGAATTAGCCGGCGTAATATTTCGATTTATGGCTCGCTGACACATGAGGTCAAAAGCCCGTTCACAGATACCAATCCAGCGCATGCAATGATGAATGCGTCCCGGTCCTAGTCGTTCCTGGGCCAACCGAAATCCATCTCCTTCATTTTGAATCAGATTTTTTTTCGGTACACGGACATTTGTGTAGGTCACTTCCCCATGGCTAAAATAGCCAACGCCAGGCTCGCCCATGACAGAAATATTTCGACGAATTTCAAAACCAGGTGTATCCGTGGATACAATAATCATACTGGAACGGCGGTGTTTTTTTTCGTGGTCAGGATTTGTTTGTGCCATGACGATACAAAAGGCAGCGCCTTCTGCAGAAGATGTAAACCATTTTCTACCATTAAGGATATAATCATCTCCCTCCAACACGGCGGATGTCTCCAACCACGTAGGATTAGACCCGGGGCGGTCTGGTTCTACCATTCCAAAACAACTGCGAATTTCACCAGCCATGAGTGGCTTTAAATACGTATTCTTCTGCTGTTCACTTCCAAACATAGACAATAATTCGATGTTCCCAATATCCGGTGCCTGGCAATTAAAAGTATAATGACCCAGGGGAGAGCGACCCAGAATTTCACTTACGGCTGCAAATTCCATAAAAGGCAATCCCATTCCACCATGTTCTTTTGGGAGATAGGGGGCCCACAATCCCAGCTGTTTTACTTGAGATCGTTTTTCTTCTAATTTCGGCAAAAGTTCATCAAACTTTTGATTGAGCAAGAGGGGTTCCAGTGGAATCAATTCGTTATAAACAAATTGGCGATATTGGGTTAAATAGTCAGTGGTCATATTTATTACTTCATTTTATATAGGGGAAGTAAAATCAATTTAAGGATTGGAATCAAGAAGTAATTGTATCAATTGATGCCTGAAGGATAATCGTCTTACCTTTCATACTCTGAGAGGAAAGAAAAATGAAAATTGCACTCATTCAACAGCACGCATCAAAAAATATTGAAACGAATATTCAACGTGGATTGGATAACTTGGATAATGCAGCCCAACAAGGAGCTGAGTTAGCTGTTTTCGCTGAGTTGTCCTTCACGCGATTTTATCCCCAGTTTTTAGCTCAGAGTGATGTGAGTCATTTGGCTGAATCGGTTCCCGGACCAACCACTGAGAAATTTATGGGCAAGGCCATGGAACACAATATGGTGGTGGTCATTAATTTGCTCGAATTAGAAAATGGAAAAACCTATGATTCATCCCCGGTGATTGATGCAGATGGGACGCTGTTAGGTACGACCCGAATGGTTCATATTGCCGATTATGAATGTTTTTATGAAAAAAGTTATTATACGGAAGGTGATCATGGTGCACCCGTTTATGATACGAAGATAGGAAAAATTGGTGTTGCCATTTGTTATGACCGACATTATCCTGAATATATGCGTGCATTGGCCCTAAACGGTGCTGAACTGGTTGTCATTCCACAGGCGGGAACGGTTGGGGAATGGCCTGAAGGTCTCTACGAGGCAGAACTCCAGGTGGCCTCTTTTCAAAACGGATACTTTTGTGCTTTGGCGAATCGAGTGGGTGTGGAAGATCAGCTATCATTCGCCGGTGAATCTTTCATTACGAACCCTCAAGGGAAGGTATTGACACAGTCACCTATGGGCCAGGATGATATATTAATCAGTGAAATAGATTTAAGGCAGGTAGCGAAATCGAATGCCCGAACGATGTTTTTCCGGGATCGGCGCCCGAAAATTTATCCTCTAAATAAGTTTAATCGTAAAGCTTAATAGCGAACATACCAAAACGGTTGACGGTAATATTCCCGAACCGGCCGGCCCGCGATTGCTGTATATGCCCACCCAGCCAGCCAAAAAGCCATCATTGCCGGTAGAATAATATTGATTAGAATTGAAAATATGCCAATCACGAATATGAAAGTGAACGGCAAGATGACCGCCATACTGATATAAGGGTGTTTCAGCATAAATTTTTGTAATTTTTCCATAATAGTTCCTTTCTGATTATTACCGAAGCAAAAATCGTGCAAATCGATTTTTATTGCCAAGGATGATTCATACCCTGACGTTGTGGCAGGGGAAAAAGTACATCAATATATGATTGATGGAATGCCAGACAATAATTTTTCCACTTGGTCTTGTTCGATTATTTTCATGTTTATTCTTGACCATGGCCGCCGGTCGAATTCCGAACACCAATACGCACTTCATTTCCGGTGGATTGAAATGATAAACAAAAAGTAGGATGAGTATCCTTGCTCGTCCATTTTTAGCTTGGTTCGTTGACTTGGCTCAGGACGACACGTCCTGCATGAGTTTTGTTTTTGAGTTTATTTTTGACCATGGCCGCCAAACGAATACCGCCAACCGATACGGGCCTCGTTACCGATAACCGATGTCTTGATACTCATTATTATTGCCTAATCCTCTATCCGGTGGATTGAAATGATAAACAAAAAGTAGGATGAGTATCCTTGCTCGTCCATTTTTAGCTTGGTTCGTTGACTTGGCTCAGGACGACACGTCCTGCATGAGTTTTGTTTTTGAGTTTATTTTTTGACCATGACCGCCGGCCGAATTCCGAACACCAATACGCACTTCATTTCTAATGGTCTCTTATACTTAATTAGATCCCCAGAATTAAAACCTCATCCAAATTCTTAAAATCTATATCATGGGTCACCAATGCGGATGAACCCGAATAGTTGGCTGTTGCAATTTGAATTGCGTCCGGCAGTTTTAAATTATATTGGATGCGTATTCTTGTGGCAATCAAACTAATTTCCACATTTAATTCTTGGATGAACCAACCATCGCCAGAAGTGAATGTGTTATAATAATGGTCGGCTAATATTTCATTTCCTTGTTTAAGTGGACCCGATAAGACCTCTGAAATTGTAAAGGGTGAAATAACAGCCCTGATGCGACCCCTTTCGATATCCTGAAACAAAGGTAAAAAATGGGCAGCAAATTCTGAATTCCCATTATAATTTATAATTTTACTTCAAAATAAATGCAAGACAACTTATTGTGCATCAATCATCCTGATTGATTTAAACAATCTGGAAGATTGTTTAACACTGCGTTTGACCAATTTTGGAGAGCATTTTGGACCTGAAGATTTGGCAGGTGCATTTGATCAATAAAAACCATTCTTTTTAATGCAACTTCAATATAGTTTCCCCTCCCTTGTAACCATATTGATTGAAGGAGGTCGATCGTGAAAACATTTATCCCGGGCAGAATATTACCATTATTTATTCTCATTAGCTGTAGCCAGCCACCGGAAGTAGCACCGGAAGTACCGGAAATAAAATTGGTTTCTACTTTTGATGTTGCATTGGATAGAGACACCCAATCTAAACTTGAATCCCAGTTTGATGCTTTTCTGAATCCGCAAAATTTGGATGATTGGATGAAACACATGTCATCCAAACCCCATCATGTGGGGTCTCCATGGAGCAAGCAAAATGCAGAATTTATTGCCGAAAAATTTGAACAATGGGGATTTCAAACAGAAATTGAAACATTTGAAGTGTTGATGCCATTTCCCAAAATTAGAAAGCTCGAACTGGTGGCGCCGGACCAAATTTCACTAGAACTCAAAGAGCCGACGTTAGCTGAAGATGCCACGTCCGGAATTAGAGAGAATCTCCTTCCAGGCTTCAATGCATTTTCTGCAGATGGAAATGTTACAGCAGAATTGGTTTATGTGAATTATGGCATTCCTGGCGACTATGAAGAATTGGCACGAATGGGTATCGAAGTAAAAGGAAAAATTGTCCTTGCCCGATATGGCGGTTCCTGGCGGGGAATTAAACCGAAGGTGGCCTATGAGCATGGTGCTATCGGTTGTATTATTTTTTCCGATCCAAAAGATGACGGATACGGCCGGGGGGATGTTTATCCCAAAGGTCCGTTCAGGATGGATCAGGGTGTACAGCGAGGATCCGTCTTGGATATGCCCATGTATCCCGGGGATCCCTTGACGCCTGGGTATGGTGCAAAAAAAGATGTGAAACGGTTAGCCATTGCGGATGCACCCACCATTATGAAAATTCCAGTATTGCCTATTTCTTATGGTGATGCGCTCCCTCTTTTGAAAGCATTAGAAGGTCCAGTGGCCCCTGTAAAATGGCGAGGTGGTTTACCCGTAACATATCATATTGGGCCGGGGCCGGCAAAAGTACACCTCCAGCTGGAATTCGATTGGGAACTCCGTACCGCATATAATCCAGTGGCAAAACTGAAAGGATCCATCTATCCTGACGAATGGATTATGCGGGGCAATCACCACGACGGCTGGGCCCAAGGCGCCTCGGATCCATTGAGCGGCATGGTGTCTCTCATGGAAGAGGCCAGAGCGATAGGTGAATTAGTGAAAACTGGCTGGCGGCCAAAACGGACGTTGGTATATGCAGGATGGGATGCGGAAGAACCAGCCCTTTTGGGTTCAACAGAATGGGTAGAATATCATCGGGACGAAATCCAGGGAAAAATGGTGGTATATATCAATACGGATGGAACGGGTGTTGGATTTTTAGGTGTAGGGGGATCTCATTCTTTGGAAAAATTGGTGAATGAAGTTTCATCAGATGTACAGGACCCGGTTCAGGATGTGACTCTTCAGGAACGGGTTAGAGCCCGGCTTCGGGTCAATGGAAATAGAGATGCGGAACGGGAAGATCTTCGGATTTACCCCATGGGGTCTGGATCTGATTATACCGCTTTTATCCACCACGCAGGTGTGCCGGCGCTGAATTTAGGATTTGGCGGTGAAAGCAGTGGCGGATCGTACCATTCCATTTTTGATTCTTACGATCATTATAAACGGTTCAATGATGGCGATTATGCCTATGGCACCACACTTGCAAAAGTGAATGGCCGATTGGTTTTGCGTCTTTCTGAAGCGGATATATTGCCTTTCCGTTTTGTGAATATGGCAGAAAATATTGGCACTTTTATTGAAAGCAATAAAAAACTGGCCGAGAGCGTGACAAAGAAAACGGAAAAACGGAATAAATTGTTGGATCAGAATGCCTTTACGATTGCAGGGAATCCGAAGAAAACGTATCTGCCTCCGAAACGATTAAGTGATGTTCAGGATTTTGATTTCAGTCCATTGGAAGCAGCACATAAAAGGTTAGAAGCCAGTGCCTGGAATTATGAGAAAGCTTTGGCAGGAATTAAAAAAAGAGTATTAACCGCTGAGAAGAAAATTGAAGTAAACCAATTACTTCGTGAAGTGGAACAGTCCATGACCCGGGCAGAAGGATTGCCTCGGCGCGACTGGTTTAAGAATATGATTTATGCGCCTGGATTTTATACTGGGTATGGTGTGAAAACACTTCCTGGAATCCGGGAAGGACTTGAAGAACGCAATTGGGATGAAACCCATTTTTACATTATTGAAGTGGCGAAAGCGTTGGATCGGGCATCAGGAAAAATTAATAGTGCAGCAAATATTTTAAAAGCGAATTAAATGATCCAAAGAATTATTCTCGCAGGACTAATTTTTTGCACGAGTGTTTTCGCCGGCGAGCCACAGTCCCTAAAGGCCACCAGAAGTTGGGTGAAGAATAACGGTGCCACAATCCTTAAAGATTTTGCGTATCTACTCTCCATGCCCAATGTGGCATCGGACCGGGAGAACATTCGCAAAAATGCTGAATATATCAGGGGACTTTTTCAAAAGCGCGGTTTCGAGATGCAGCTTTTAGAGATCGATGGTGCGAATCCAATAATATATGGTGAATACAATACTCCAGGGGCAAAACGAACGCTTTGTTTTTACGTCCATTATGACGGACAGCCTGTGGATTCCACAAAATGGATGCATGGTCCATTTGAACCAATTTTGTATGATGCAGCCATGGACGCAGAGGGAAAGCCAATACCCTTTCCGGAGAAACAAACAAAAATAGATCCGGAATGGCGGATTTACGGCCGTTCTGCCGGGGATGACAAAGCACCCATTATGACCATTCTAAATGCAGTGGATGCACTTCAATCATCCAAGATCGGATTTACATCAAACATTAAATTGTTTTTTGAAGGGGAAGAGGAAGCAGGCTCCATAAACTTGAAAGAACACCTAATCAAAAATAAAGTGCTTCTGGATGATATTGACATTTGGCTTTTTTGTGATGGACCTATGCATCAAAGCCGTCAACCTCAACTGGTATTTGGCGTCCGCGGCGTAACAGGAATGGAAATAACTGTTTACGGAGCCATCCGATCACTCCATAGTGGACATTATGGAAACTGGGCACCGGTGCCGGGACAATCGCTGGCCCATCTCATTGCATCCATGAAAGATGAAACTGGGAAGGTATTGGTCGATGGATTTTATGATACGGTCGAACCATTATCTGAATTCGAACGACTGGAGTTAAGCAAAATCCCCGATGTGGATATTCAATTAAAAACTGAATTGGGGTTGGCTTTTACAGAAGGGAAAGGTCGCTCTATCAATGAACGATTGCTGCTGCCATCACTCACAATCAAAGGTTTATCCAGCGGCAATGTTGGGAAGAAAGCGCGTAATGTAATTCCAAGCACAGCCACCGCTGCCATAGGTGTTCGCCTTGTAAAAGGAAACGATCCGATAGATATGCTGGATAAGGTAGAAGCCCACATCCGGAAACAAGGGTTTCATATTGTTTATAATGATCCGGATATGGAAACCCGTCGGAAATATCAAAAGATTGCGAAGGTAAATCGACGTGGGTCCGGATACATTGCTTCACGGACATCCATGGAAGAACCCAATGCCAAAGCCATTATTGATGCCACCCGAAAATTTGTGGGAGATAAGCTCATTTTAATGCCTGCTTTGGGAGGATCTTTGCCAATTTATTTGTTTACAGACATGCTGCAAAAACCCGCAATTATTATACCGATTGCCAACCACGACAATAATCAGCATGCCGCCAATGAAAATCTCAGGATTGCCAACCTTTGGTACGGCATCGACCTCATGGGAGTCATTATGACCATGAGAAATTGATGACCTGTTTTTTACCATTATTCATTAGTCTAACCTTTGGTCAATCTATTTCACTTGTGCCACTTGATAGTGGTGTTGAATCATCATTCCGTGGACTATCAGTTGTAAACCAGAAAGTGGTTTGGCTGAGCGGAACCGGGGGTACTGTTTTGCGAACCATTAATGGTGGAAAAACCTGGGAAAATGTTTCTGTTCCCCAAATGGAAAAAACCGATTTCAGGGACATACAGGGATTTGATAAAAATACGGCCATTGTCATGGGAATCGCTTCTCCTGCCCGATTTTATAAAACCACCGATGGGGGACAATCCTGGCGAATGGTTCATTTTGATGATCGAGAAGGTGTATTTTTTGACGGTATGTCATTCTGGAATAAGAAAGATGGAATAGCATTTAGTGATCCCATTGACGGACATCACTTGCTTATCAGAACCGGGGATGGCGGTGAATCATGGAAGGAAATTCCAACGGACGGATTCCCTCATAAACTTAATCTGGAATTTGGTTTTGCTGCCAGCGGAACGGGCATACCCGTATTTGGCAAGAACCACGTCTGGCTCGGCATGGGTGGAGATCAATCCCGTGTATTTAAAAGTGAGAATGGTGGACTAAATTGGAAGGCGATTGAAACGCCGGTAATTCATGGCGGACAAACAACAGGTATTTATTCACTGGCATTTAAAGATCGAAAGGTGGGTATAGCGGTTGGCGGAGACTACATGAATCAATCGGTTGAGAATACCATGGCTTATACCCTGGATGGTGGATTAACCTGGCACCTCCCCGACACCCAGACCAATCAATATCGGGAGTGTGTGGCCCATTATAAAAGAGAGATATTTTTTGCAGTCGGTCCTACAGGGATTGATATATCCGCAGACAATGGCAGGAATTGGTCCATCTTTAATAACGAAGTGAAGGGGCTGAGCGCCATCGCTTTCGCAAAAGGATCTAATATTGGATTTTCCGTTGGTAAGGGCGGACAGATATATAAAATTAAGGTGAACCATTAATGGGACAAAAATCCGCTTTAGTGGTGGGTGGATCCGGATTAGTGGGCACAGAAGTCTTAAAGCTATGTTTGGAATCAGACCGGTATGAAAAGGTGATCGCTCCCGTTCGAAGTCCATTGTTGATGAATCATGAAAAACTCGTTGAAAAAGTGATTGATTTTGAAATGCCTCCATGGAATGAATTGTTTCCGGTGGACCATGTATATTGTTGCCTGGGTACTACCATCAAAAAGGCAGGCAGTAAATCCAATTTCAGAAAGGTGGATCATGACTTTCCATTGGCTTTTGCTGGTGCGGCAAAAAAATGGAGAACAAGTGTTTTCAGCATGATTACAGCTGCTGGGTCCAATGCAAATTCAAAAATATTTTATAATCAAGTAAAGGGAGAACTGGAATCCAACTTGAAATCATTGGGTTTAAATACAACACTCATTTTTCGGCCGTCACTATTATTAGGGGATCGAAACGAATTTCGACTGGGAGAAAAAATCGGGATGGGTGTGGCTAAACTTACATCCTGGATGACGCCCACATCTGTCAGAGCTATTCCTGCAAAAACAGTGGCGAGAGCCATGGTTTCTGAAACATTATTAGAAAGAACTGGGTTCAACATTATTTCAAATAAAAAAATGCATAAAATAGGCTAAGGAGATTTCTATGAAGAAGCGAATGGTTATTTTTTATTTTTCAAGTTTGATGATACTGGCAGCACAATCGTTGAAAGTAGATCCATTGATATATGAAATCATTGATGACATCAGTGCAGACAAGTTAGAAACGTATGTAACAAAACTGGCGAATTTCGGGACGCGCCATACATTGTCAGACACCCTATCCAATACGCGTGGAATCGGCGCCGCCCGACGATGGATAAAATCTGAATTTGAAAAAATATCCCGGGATTGCGGCAATTGTCTTGAAGTGTTCGAACAGTGGTCCCTGGCCAAAGGGAATCCCAAATCACGGATCAAAAAAGATACGTGGATTGTCAATATTTATGCAGTCAAACGGGGGACGAAAACCCCCAACAGGTATGTGATTATGAGTGGTGATATTGACTCCCGGATTTCTGACCCCTTAGACGGGGTTCATGATTCTCCCGGTGCAAATGATAATGCTACCGGGATGGCGGGGGCAATTGAATTGGCGCGGGTATTATCGAACCACGATTTTCCATCATCCATCCTTTTGGCCGGGCTCTCAGGAGAGGAGCAGGGTCTTTTCGGCGGAAAGTTTTTAGCGGAAAAGGCGAAGGAAGAAGGTTGGGAAATTGTGGGTATTTTAAACAATGATATGATTGGCAATATTGAAGGGGTAGATGGGGTTATTGATAATCGAACATTTCGAATATTTTCTGAACCATACTCTATTTTAGAAACAGAAAAGCAGTTAAAGCAGAAACGATTTTTCGGCGGTGAAAATGATGGTGAATCGAGACAGTTAGCCCGGCATGTGTTTGCCGCCACAAAGACATATCTTCCTGAAATGAACCCCATGTTAATCTATCGGCTGGATCGCTTTGGCCGTGGCGGGCATCACCGTCCATTTAATGAGGTGGGATTCCCGGGGATTCGGATCATGGAAGCGCACGAAAATTATAATCGTCAGCACCAGGATATTCGAACGGAAAATGGCATAGATTATGGTGATGTGATTTCCGGCGTGAATTTTGAATATTGTGCAAAACTGACTGCTGTGAATGCAGCTGCATTGGTTTCATTGGCACTGGCGCCGGCCAAACCGGAAAATGTGAAAATCGGCGGCATCGTAAAACCATCTACAGTTCTTTCCTGGGATAGGGTGAATGGTGCTGCCGCATATAAATTATACTGGCGGGATACGACGGCACCCACATGGGAGAATTCTCGATTAGTGGGAGGAGATATCAATCGTTATACCTTAGAAGGAATTGTCATTGATAATTTTTTATTTGGCGTCGCATCTGTGGGTGAAAACGGCCATGAGAGTATGGTGGCATATCCCGGTGGATTGATTGGCAGGTAGTTTTTGAATCATATTTTACGATGGATAGTTGCCCTGATTTTTTGTTCCTTTGCCGCCGTCAATCTTAACGATCCCGATGGGTTTATCTGGGTGCCGGTTTATTTAGCTGTTGCCTTTTTACCTTTCACAAAAATAGGTTCCGAAAAAACGATTAAGATCAGTGCGATTGGGCTTTTAATTGTTGGACTTCTGGTAACAATGGGCCTTTTAAATTCCATGATGCCGTGGCAATTGGATAATCGCATGGTGAATTTATGGGAACACCAGCGAGAAGGACTGGGGCTTATCCTCGGGGCAGCCTGGCTCTGGTTTGGGAGAAAAATGAAATAATGGTTCAAAAATGTCTTGTATTATATCATATAATAAGATAATATGATTATATGATTAAAGTGGAAAAATCGAAATGTTATTGAAAAAAACGATTACAGAAGTAGCGCGGAACTTTTCTCATTTGGTTAACCGGGTAGCATACAAACATGACTCTATCATTCTGGTTCGTGGAAACAAAGAAGTTGCGGAACTACGGCCGGTTGTGTCTGGACTATCTTCTATGGATTTTGTCGATTTTATAAAATCATTGCCGCACTTAACAGAATCAGAACTCACATCTTTTTCGAACGACCTCAAAGATGTACGGGAATCAATGAACGATAAACCCATTCGAGATCCATGGGCATCTTGATTGATTCAAATATTTTAATTGAATGTGAACGAGGAAAATTAGATCCATCTACTATTTTTTCTAACGATTCTGAAGAAGATGAAATATTTATTTCTGTCATTACGGTGAGTGAATTACTTCATGGTGTTTACCGAGGAATTTCAAATGTTCAAGTGAATAAACGATCGGCATTTGTGGAAAAAATAATCGATACTATTCCGGCTGTGGATATCAATGTGCAGGTTGCAAGAACTCACGCTCGCATATGGTCGGGATTGGTTCAATCAGGGACTAAGATTGGTGCGGCGGACTCATGGATCGCCGCTACGTGTATTACACATGGATTTCAATTGTGGACTCAGGATATCAAAGCTTTTAAACAAATTTCTGGATTATCATTATTTCCATTAGATTAATCTGAAAATAAACCAATCTTAAAAAATAATCCTGTTAAATTCACTTCCCATTTTTAACGAATAGAGGAAACCGTGAAACATTTAATCTTGATTTTCACCCTACTACTGAGTGCCTGTATGCAAAACCAATCACCCCCTGACGCCACCAAAAAACCCCATGAAATGACTATCCATGGAGATACCCGAGTTGATGACTATTATTGGATGCGTCTTTCGGATGAACAAAAATCCGCCAAAGAAAAAGACAGCCATACCCAGGAAGTGGTGGATTATATTGATGGGGAAAATGCTTATACCCAAAAGCGTTTGAAGCATACGGAAAAATTTCAGAATGATTTATTTGATGAAATTGTGGGCCGTATCAAAAAGGACGATGAATCTGTACCTTACCTGGACAATGGCTATTACTATTATACCCGGTTTGAAAAAGGGAAAGAATATGTCATCCACTGCCGGAAAAAAGAGTCCCTGGATGCAGCGGAAGAAGTCATCCTGGATGAAAATAAATTGGCTGAGGGATTTGATTATTTTGCCATTGGGGGCATGGCCGTGAGTCCCGACAACCAATGGCTGGCTTTTGGAGTGGATACCTTGAGTCGCCGGTTTTATGAAATCCATTTTAAGGATCTCAAAACCGGAAAGGTGTTGAAGCAAACAATTGAAAACACTACGGGCGGTGTGGCTTGGGCTAATGATAATGAAACTGTATTTTATACATCCAAAAATAAGATAACATTATTATCTGAAAAAATATATCGGCATAAAGTGGGTTCCGATTATAAAAATGATGCATTGGTTTATACAGAGGATGATGAATCCTATTATATTGGTGTGTACCGGTCCAAATCCGGGGAATACATTATTATATACAACAGCAGTACGCTTGTGAGTGATTATCATATTCTTAGGGCAGATAATCCGGAAGGGGGTTTCAAAAACTTTTCTCCCCGGGGGACGAAGCATGAATATGGCATTGACCATTATGAGGATAAATTTTATATCGTGACCAATTGGGAAGCCAAAAACAACCGCCTCATGGAAACGCCGGAGGGGGATACGGATATGTCCAATTGGAAAGAAGTGATTGCCCATCGGAATGATGTTCATTTGCTGGGGTTAGAAATATTCAAGAATCATTTGGTCATCAGTGAACGAAAAGATGGGTTGCGGGGGTTGAGAATTATCAATCAGAAAACCGGGAAAGATGAGTATATCGATTTTGGTGAAGCAACCTATACGGCGAGCATATCGGTGAATGAAGATTTCAATACGAATGTGCTTCGATATAGTTATACGTCTATGGTCACACCTCGATCCACTTACGATTACAATATGGATTCCGGTGAAAAAATCCTTATGAAGCAGCAGGAAGTTGTGGGTGGTTACGATCAGGAAGCATATCATTCAGAGAGACTTTACGCCACGGCAGATGACGGGCAGAAAGTGCCTATTTCGTTAGTGTATCGGAAAGATTCAAAAACAGATAATCCTCAAAACCTTTTACTATATGCATACGGGTCTTACGGATATACCATGGATCCTTCTTTCAGTTCGACTCGGTTAAGTCTTTTGGATCGGGGATTTGTTTTTGCGATTGCCCATGTCCGCGGCAGCCAGATTTACGGCCGTCAATCCTATGATGATGGTAAAATGCTGAAAAAGAAAAATACATTTACCGATTTTATTCATGTGGGTAAATATTTAGTCTCAGTTGGTGTGACAACTCCGGATCAATTATTTTGTCAGGGAGGCAGTGCCGGCGGATTGTTGATTGGGGCCGTGGTCAATATGGCACCTGAGTTGTGGAAGGGCGCTATTGCTGCCGTTCCATTTGTGGATGTGGTTACCACCATGTTGGATGCCACCATTCCCTTAACATCCAACGAATGGGATGAGTGGGGAAATCCTGACCAGAAAGTCTATTACGATTATATGCTGTCCTATTCACCTTATGATCAGGTGCAAGATCGTGCTTTTCCAAATATGCTGGTCACTTCTGGGTTTTTTGATTCACAAGTTCAATACTGGGAGCCATTAAAGTGGATGGCCAAACTCCGGGACCACTGGCAGGGCGATAACGACCTTTATTTGCATATGAATATGGATGCAGGCCACGGCGGCAAGTCCGGACGGTTTCGCCGATATCATGAAGTGGCTTTGGAATATGCATTCATGTTCGATTTAGCAGGAATCAAAAAGTAAAGTTTCGTTTATTGGATAAATAGGTCAGCTTTTGAATTAAGGTGGAATTATCACCCTCATTAACTCATCATTCACCTGCTACCATTCACCTGCTACCACGCACCAGTTTCCGTACCCTACGGAAATAAAAACATACTATATCTATATATTATGAGAGTTAATGAAAATATACAGTACGGAAAATACGGAAATATATTTATTTTGGATGATCTCATATTCCGCTCACCCCTCACCACTCACCGCTCACCATTCACCCGTTTGCTTATTTCATAATCCTGATGTAATATTGAGGGAGATGAAACAGAAAATCCTATTCATAACACTGACTTTGGTTTTCTCCCTTGCACTCCAGGGGTGCTATACACAACTGGCATGGTTCTATCCGGATCCGGAAGAAGAACTGGAAAACTATTCCCACGCAGGCGCGAGGCCCAACCTGGATATGTATGCCCAGGACCTGGGATCTGCCACATCACTTTCATATTCTATGATGAGTCGGCGATTTGACCCGCTTTATTCATCCTTTTATGGATATAGAAATCCGTATAATTTATATAATCCATATGGCTATTCCGGGGGCTATGGCGGATATGGATATGGGTATAATACCTATGGATATAGTTATAACCTGGGTGGATATGACATGTTTATTCCAGTGACGGGAGAGAAAAATATTCGAAAATTCACGAAAGATAGGCATGGGTCTTCTACGACCAATCTACGGGTAATTCGCACATCGAAACCCAATTCAAGTTCTCAGTCTTCTGCCAGTTGGAATAGCGGTTCTTCTTATGGTGGAGGTTCATCCATCTCTAGCACCCGTTCATCCGGGAGCAGTTCTTCTTCAGGAAGTTCCTCAGGATCATCCAGTTCTTCTGGCCGCCGCACCACGCGTAGAAATTAATTTTTAAATCTGGCGGAGGGGTTTCATGCGACGCAACAGCCACCTGCGATCCATTATTTTTATCCTGTTTTTTTCTTTTCCCCAATCCCAATCTGCATCAGAAGCTATTCACTTTCTGGAAGATGAAATAGGTTACGGTGCCCGTTCCCTGGCCATGGGAGGCGCATTCACAGCCCTGGGGAATGACCCATCCGGTATGTATTGGAATCCTGCAGGGTTAGCGGGCATGACAAACGGCGTCATTTATTTCGAAGGACAGAATCTGAGTTATACAAACCTGACCACCTATATGAATGAATCAACCTTGAATCCTTTAAACCTGGAGCGGTTAAACGGGTTGGGAATTGCCGTACCAATTCCGACCATTCGGGGGAGCTTAGTTGTGGGGCTGGGATTCAACCGGATTGTTCATTATGATAGTTTTATGTCATTTTCCGGATTCAGTAATGTAGATAACGAATTGAGTTTTCCCATTGAGTTGGATGGGATAGAACAACTATATAATTTTTCGAATCATGTGAATCGCAGTGAAACTATTTTGAGTGTCGGTTCCATGGAAATGGTAACCTTATCATTTGGTATCGCTTTATCGCCCACCATTTCCGGGGGACTTTCATTCTCCAGGGTAACGGGGCAGGAAACCTACAGCTTCGAGTTTTCCCAGGAGGATTCCCAAAACCAATACACCCAGTTTCCGGCAGATTTTAAACAATATGACCTGAAACAGACATTGGCAGCGAAAACCCGGGCGTTGAATATTCGCAGTGGATTACAATTTCTTATCACCGAGGCGCTTCGAGTTGGGGTGGCTATTTCATTACCCTTTAAAATCAACATATCCGAAAATCATTCCACGGATGAGATACTGTCATTTGATAATGGCGACAAGAGCGATGCCAGGGAAACGGGTCTTTATACGTATAAGGTCAATACCCCCATGGTCCTGGATATGGGGGCCGCACTCACCATGGGGAACTTGGCTGTGGCAGGGAGTTTTCGTTACCGCGATTGGGGAATGACACAATTTAACCTGGATAATTATGGGCATAACTCAGACGCATATATTGCACTTCGGGATGAAAATACCACGATTGCGCTCAAATACCGTCCGGTGTTTCAAATGCGGGGCGGGATGGAGTATCTCATGGAAATCAATAAAAGTTTTGGGTTCACTCTCCGGGCAGGGCTGGCCTTTTATCCATCACCTAAAGGTGAATTACCCGAAGATAGAATGGTGATTTCTTTTGGGGCCGGTATTCCACTGGGTAAAAACATGATGATGGACGGGGCTTTGATTTCTACAAGCTGGCTGAAAAATTCCAGTGATATGTACACACCATTTGGCACCACAGAAAAAGTGCAGACAGATAGAATACTCCTGAATATTTCCTATTTATTTTAATTCTACCCTCTCAAATATATTTTCGAATTTGCCTTGGAGAATTTCCATTTCTAGTATAATTATGAGGAAATCAGTAATTCAGAAATAATGAAATGAGCAACATAATCCAGATGAGAAACAGAGGGACCCTAACCCTTCCCAAAAAGATTAGAAATAAATACCGTATTGAGTATGGAGATCCCTTAACCTTAATTGATTCTGCTGTAATGATTTCAGGATCATTTTCTTTCTATGGCTGGGTTCAGTCACCGGACCCGTCCCTGAATCTAAAAATCGTCAATCTCGGTGAATTATTACACATTATTCAAAAATTGAATTGAATTCTATTTGGAATTCCGTCAACCTATCGGCTAATTTTCCGGGCCTTTTTTGAAACAAAAAGGCAATGATAAATATTTTAACAGTATATTGTCAGGGGGCTCGGTAGCTCAGTCGGTAGAGCAGAGGACTGAAAATCCTTGTGTCGGCAGTTCGATTCTGTCCCGAGCCACACGATATAAAACCCCACTTTTGTGGGGTTTTATATTTTACATATGACATTGAGAACTGCCGACAAAGCAGTTCCCTGCCCGCCCCTCACTTCGCGAGTGGGGCAGGCGGGGATTCTGTCCCGAGCCACACGATATAAAACCCCACTTTTGTGGGGTTTTATATTTTACATATGACATTGAGAACTGCCGACAAAGCAGTTCCCTGCCCGCCCCTCACTTCGCGAGTGGGGCAGGCGGGGATTCTGTCCCGAGCCACACGATATAAAACCCCACTTTTGTGGGGTTTTATATTTTACATATGACATTGAGAACTGCCGACAAAGCAGTTCCCTGCCCGCCGATTGAGGCGGGTGTCCCGCCTGATTCCACCCAATTCTGTTATACCGGAAATTGTAAATTCATTTATCCCGTACCCAGGACCAGCTTTTGTATTGCGACACCAATAATATTTATTATGTTCCATCGGGTCTGCCCGCCGAAATGAACTTTCCACTCTTAACAAAAGTACAGGCTTTTTCATTTACTTTGGCTTTTAATTCATCCCATATTCCCATCTACTATTTATGGCTATTCATTTAATTAAAGGCAATAAAATCCCATTATACATTCAATGTATTGTGAATGTTACCAATGAAAGCCATGGGCCGCAGAAATATCAGGAATTCCTAAATTCCGCCAAACTGCGGGAAAATGTGTTATCTATGGATTTCTTCAACTAATGACTATTCTTCATTGTATTTATCCAAGGCAATGGGACGATGCCAGTAATTTTTGGTTTGAATAGTGTACGAGGGTCTCATCAAACAAATTACCAGGTTTAGTTTTTCCGTTTTCATCGGTTTATTGATTTTCACTACTTGCGAGGATAAGGAAGGACAGGGTGATGGAATCGTCAGATTTGTGAAGACCTTCGGTGGAAGTGATGGTGATGTGGGTCGTTCCGTTCAACAGACCAAGGATGGTGGATATATCATTATTGGATCTGCATCTTCGTTTGGGAATGATAATGATAATGTCTGGTTAATAAAAACAGATTTTCAAGGCGTTGAAGAATGGAATAAAACGTTTGGAGGAAGGAGTGATGATATTGGTTATTCAGTACAACAGACCAGCGATGGTGGATATGTTATTACGGGATATACATTTTCATTTGGGAATGGTAAAGGCGATGTCTGGTTAATTAAAACAGACTCAAATGGCGAAGAACTGTGGAAAAAAACTTTTGGGGGAGAAGAATGGGATTGGGGTAGATCTATTCAGCAGACCACTGATGGCGGGTATATCATTATTGGCTCTACATCCTCTTTTGGAAATGGAGGGTATGATATTTGGTTAATCAAGACAGATTCAATGGGAAACGAAGAATGGAATAAGACATTTGGCGGACAATGGGGTGAATCTGGTTGGTCTGTTCAACAGACATTCGATGGTGGTTTCATCATTACAGGTTATACAAATTCTTTCGGACATGGAGAATTTGATGTGTGGTTAATTAAGACAGATTCTAATGGAGATGGAGAATGGAATCAGACTTTAGGTGGATATCAGATAGATTTTGGATTTTCCGTTCAACAGACAAGGGATGGGGGGTATATCATTACGGGATATACAAATTCTTTCGGACATGGAGAATTCGATGTGTGGTTAATTAAGACCGATTCCAATGGTGTAAAAGAATGGACTAAAACTTTTAATAGAAGTAACGAAGATAAAGGTTATTCCGTTCAACAGACAGCCAATGGTGGATATATCATTACAGGTTTAACACATTTTGAATCGAATGATAATCAAGATATCTGGTTGATAAAAACAGATTCAAATGGAAATAAAGAATGGGATCAGACCTATGGTGGAGATGGGGGTGATCTTGGCTGGTCAGTTAAGCAGACTATTGATGGAGGGTATATCATTACAGGTACCACACGATCTTTCGGAAATGGCCTGAATGATGTTTGGTTAATCAAAACAGACTCCGAAGGAAATACCGCCCCGGAATCTGAATGGTAATATATATAAATCGAAAGAGTTAAATAAAAAGTCAACTGTTGCAAAAATTGCAACAGTTCAACTTGAGGGCGGTAGAGAGGTAAAACGGAAAATTGATTATTACAACCTTGATGTAATTTTATCTGTTGGTTACCGTGTTAATTCCAAAACGGCAACACAATTCCCATAGGTAGTACGGCGCTCCCACATTCTTTTATATCGTTCGTAAATTTTTGATTAATTGAATTATTCCCGTTTTTGTAATTCTCAAGAACTGATATAGGCAAATACTTTCTCCTACAATAATTATTTGGTTCTTTAATAGTAGTATCATAATTTCATAGTATCACAATGGAAATTAAACAATGATAACAACCACATTACGAATACCCGAAAAGGTGTTACAATCACTCAAACTCATTTCACTGAAAGAAAAAACTTCCATCAATAAAATTATGAATGGGTTGCTCATAGAATACCTGGAAGATTATTTAGACAGTAAAGATGCGGATGAAGCTCTGGCAGAAATGGAGGGGAAATCCTGGGTAGAATTGGATTCACTATTGGCCGAATTATAATCGACTGAATGAATTGTATTTTGATTGATGTATAGAATTATTCTTACCCGCCGTGCAAAAAAACAGATTAAATCTTTACCCGAAAATGTTAAAATAAAAGTCAAAGGAATTTTTATTGGAATGAAGGAAAATCCCTTTATCGGCGATGTGAAAAAATTGAAAGTAAAACACAATCGCTACCGTTTGCGGTTTGGCAGTTACCGAATTATTTTTGATTTGAATAAAAAAGATGTTACCGTTTTTATTCTGACCGTCCGTCATCGAAAAGATGCTTATCGGTGAGTGCTGTATTTTAATGGGTAAGGTTAAAAATAGATCACCAAAACCCGGAGGATCATGGACCATGCTGACCACACCCCTGACAGAATCCGAGAAGACAAATCTACGGCAAAAGATAGCAAAAGGTCGAAAGCAGATGGCAGAGTACCGCAAAGCCCATCCCGTAAAACCGTTCTAAGGACCC
>JACKQG010000233.1_pt3 | contig 40958 bp, 34 predicted proteins | sample 8237621 | NCBI WGS metagenome assembly JACKQG01 (sample SAMN15677084, study PRJNA649215) | marine metagenome | biome: marine; feature: Black Sea; material: saline water; isolation source: suspended particulate matter (SPM) from the Black Sea western gyre | collected 2013-06-09/2013-06-10 | depth... | reverse complement strand
GCCGTAATGGCCACCCCCGCTCTACGGGGAATCAGAAACAAATACCCAGATGCGCACGTCCAACTGATGGGGGGTGGGCATCTGCAGTCTCTCCTCGATGGGGCCGAGTTGTTTGACGAATGGATTCCTGTTGCCCAAGGTAAAAACAGGGTCCAGAGGAACATCCGTCTTATCCGGCAATCAAAAGCTGATATCGCCATTTTGCTACCCCATTCCTTTCGGACCGCGTTTGAAACCTGGCGTGCTGGAATTCCTCGACGTATCGGTATGGATCGGCAGTGGCGGGGTTTATTCCTGACCGACCCTTTGTTGATGCCAAAACTGCTTCCCGGTCGTCGTGCATTTCCCATGCACTACGAATATCTTGAGGTGGTTTCTGCATTGGGTGTCATAGGAGATGGACGAGGATCTGTTTTGGCAGCGTCTGACCCCACGAGGAAGCGTGCTGAAAAGCGACTCTTGGCATTGGAGTGTGACCCTGAGCGACCTTGGGTGGGCCTTCATCCGGGAGCGGCATTCGGGCCATCTAAAATCTGGCCCCTTGAGCGTTTGGCAGAGGTCGCGAGATCGCTTCGAGATGATGACGGGTGCGATATCTTTATCACCTGTGGTCCAGGGGAAGAGGGGCTCGCTAGAGAGTTGGAAGAACTGATGGGCGGACGTCAAATAAATTTGGCGGATGACCTGTGGCCTCTAGATGAACTCAAAGTATTGATGGAGAAGTTTTCACTTTTGATTACGGGGGATACGGGGCCGCGTCATATCGCCGCAGGAATGAACACCCCTCAAGTCGTCATCATGGGCCCCACAAGCCCCGACTATACCGATGCTTTCTTAGATACGACCACTGTCTTGAGGAAGCCTGTCGAATGCAGTCCATGTCAACAAAAGGTGTGCCCCTTGGGGCATCACCTTTGTATGACTGAAATCCAGCCGTCAGATGTCTTACTGGCGGCGAGGAGTTGGTTACAGGAAGAACTCTCTTCCTGAAGGTCGCCTCAGTTCTGAACGAGAGCTTCTACCATTTTGTGGGCAATAGAAGTCATGGTGCTGGCGAGCGCTCCATCTGGTTGACTGATCATCACTGGCGTTCCTGAATCTCCTTGGATAGCTGTGCTGGGTTCCAATGGGATTTTTCCGAGGAAGGGCACGCCGTAACGATTAGAAATCTCCTCACCTCCTGCGCCGGGGAAGATTTCGGTCACATGACCACACTCAGAGCACTGGAAATGGCTCATGTTTTCGACCACTCCCAAAATGGGAACGCTAGTTCTCTGGAACATCTGGATTCCTCGTTGGACGTCGAGAAGTGCGACATCCTGTGGGGTCGTCACGATCACCCCTCCTGCGAGGGAGAGTGATTGAACCAGTGTCAACTGAGCATCTCCAGTTCCAGGTGGGAGATCTAGAATCAGAAAATCTAACTCACCCCATTCGACCTGAAACAGGAACTGTCTCAGTAATCCGGTGACCATCGGACCTCTCCAAATGACGGGAGAGTCTTCTTCCAGAAGGTAACCAATCGACATGGTTTTCAGACCATGAGATTCAATCGGCAGAATAGTCTCATGTTCTGTTGCGTTCGGTCTGTCAGCTTCTGTTCCCAGCATTTTAGGTGCAGAAGGTCCGTAGACATCTGCATCGAGGAGACCGACTCGTTTTCCGAGTTTTTGAAGTGCAACGGCTAGATTCACAGCGACTGTCGATTTACCGACTCCACCTTTGCCACTGGCAACGGCAATGACGTGTGTGACTCCTGGAATATCCTGAGCGCCTACTGTGTTAGGGCCTGGCCCTTGCGCACCCTCGGGAGCCGGGCTGGACTCTTCCGTCTCCGGTTTTTTATGAAGGAGAGTGACTTTCTTGACACTTTCGATTTTGGAAATCTCTTCTTCGATACGTTCCTGTATGGATCCTTGCTGACTGGTCAGCTCGGGAGGGAATTCGATCACGAGTGTGATTTCTCCCTCATGAGCAATCACTCGTTGTATCAGTCCCGCTTGAACTATGTTTCCGGGTGTGCCCGGAAGAGGAATCTCCGAGAGGGTCGTTTGAATCTGTTCGAGGACTTTAGCCTTGTCGAAAACCATCTGTATCTCCTGATCTGACTCGTGTGTCATTTGTTTCATGGATGGAGGTTTCGGGTTTGAACGGTACATCGCCTTCTTCCTGCATGACCGCAGAAAGGATCCCAGCAACCTCACGTCACTATCAGAATGGAACAAATGATGGGAAGACAGCGATTTTTGCCTGATAGAAGTCAGGTTAGACGCTTTTCCGGTAAAGGTGTCCTGTGATCGATAGTGTGGATTCCTTCATTTCGTGACCCATCTGTATCAGAGAGGACTGATTGAGGTTTTACCACTCACGTTGGTTAAGATTCATGGAGTCGAGAGAAGAGCCACTATTCAGCTTTTAAGGGGTTTGTATGTCAAATTTTAGTTTCATAAATGCAGAAGATCTCGACTCTGTATTGAGTGATAAATCAGGCCTTCAATTAGTCCATTTTGGCAGTTCTCTCGTGACTTCTTGTAATTTCATGAGAAGAAGCTTGTCGATCATTTCTTCCGAATTTGCTGAGTCGTTGCCGATGATTGAAGTTGAGTTACAACTGACCCAGATTGAAGTGGTTCAGAAGTATCAAGTTCGATCCTTGCCCACCATCTTGATTTTTCACGAGAATCAAATTAAAGAGCGTCTCGAAAGAATCCTGCTCCCAGCAGAATTGAGGCAGTTTCTTCAAGATACCGTTTCATTCCATGCGGTTGCCGAGATCACTCCAAAGCCAGAAGACAAAGACACCTTGAATTAACAGTGCCTATCTCAGTGCCTATCTCAGTGCCTATTTCAGTGCCTATTTCAGTGCCTATTTCAGTGCTTTAGAGACTCATTCCGCCAATTCTTCATCTGCTAGAATTGAAGCGCGGCACGCGGATGACTCCTCGCTGATCTCCATCCGCATCTCCAGAATCTTTCCCGAGTGGGGAAGTCTGGGTTTTGGGAACTCCCGTTCCTGTTTCTCCGTTACATCCATTGTGTCGATGAAGGCTTCATTCACTTTCGGTATCTAAGAAGCTGTTGAAATGGTTTCTTGAAGTCGAAGTGAGTGTTGTATTGACAATGTGAAGAATACATGAAGCACCGAGGGGATTGACAAAAGCCAGTCTCCTTGCTACTTTAATGTCCCACCTTTCAGAGCCCATGAGGCACTCCTGGTATCCTCTACCAGCAGTGCCTCTTTTTTTTAAAACAAACTCCTCTTTTTAAAACAAACCCCTCAGCCAAGGATTCCGTTTTATTCCGTTTGAATCCACACTCTGATCCTCAGACGCTCAAATTTCAGAGATTCAGTTAAATATCGATTCAAGGGAGATAAATCGACCTTGAAGAACTCAAGAATCGAATTTTGAAAAGTTAGATTTTTGCGGGGAGTGAAGTCTCTCACGAGGACTTCTTGTCGATATCTCGGCTGGACTTCAGATCAGAAAACCGATCAGAGCTGAGAGCCCCATGATTTTGCTTTTGAGATGAGTGCGTCGAATTGATCGCCGAGTGCATGGGTACGACTGTCCATTGGACTTTTAAAGAAGAGACCACAATGAGATTGCAGACCCGATTCGCCCCGGCGACGTGAAGTTTCAAGTAATCGGGCTAAATCTATCACCAGTGGGGCAGCAAGAATGGCGTCGCAACCCTGCCATGTGAATTGCATGGTCATGCGGTGGTCGAGGAATCCTGAGAAGTGAATCAGATCCCAAGCTGTTTTGTTGTCACCTAAGCTGGGAACGTAGTCGATGGATACTTGACTATGAACACCCTCACCCAGGATCTCATGAATCAATTCTCCCTTAGAAGTAATTTTACTGGAGCGATTGTCCTCGTGTGAGAGAACTTCGCCATCGCGATCACCAAGCATGTTGTAACTTTGCCACGTTAAAACATTCAGTGCTCGTTGGGCAAACATCGGTGCCAGTGCAGATTTGACGAGAGTCTCTCCCGTTTTTCCATCGCACCCGCAATAAGCACATTGATGGGATTCCAACATTTCACGGGTGGCAGGAATGAGCGCTGCAGGTGACGGAGTAAAGTTCACAAAGGAAGCGCCGACCTGAGCAGATGCCATGGCGTAAATTGTGCTCGATCTAAAGGCCTCTCTCACTCCGCTTTCAGCGGCTTCCAGTAAAGCTGTTGCCGAATCGTGTGAAGGGTGGTGTGGCAGAGGAGCTTCCGTCGAAGAGAGAACGACGACGACGAGGCCATTGAGTTGGTTTGATGCACGAAAATGGGTGAGGTCTGAGACGACCTTTGTGAGAGCCGCTCCTGGATCCATGTCTTCCACGCCGGGGAGGCGCTGATCCAATGATTGAATGGCTTCGCCTGCGTTGACGAGGATTCCGGGTTTGATTTCGGTGTCGACCTTATCGAGCTCCTCGGAGAGAGCGCGAATCAAATCACCCGGAATACTGTTGCTGTCTTTTTCGATGGCTCGGGCACTCTCCTGAAGAGATCCCGTCCTGATCTCGTGGCCTCCAATGACGAACTCTTGAAGTTCGGGGAGTTCACAATTCTTAAAGACAGGGTGTTCAGTGATGAGTCCCGTGTGGGTTCTGAGTCCTCGACTGAGGGCAGCGAGACCTGTGATCACGGTGGTGGATACACCACCCCGTGCACCGACGAGCCATAATCCTGTTTTGCCCATCGGTTGGCCTCTCGAAGACGTAAATCCGAGACAAGTAATTTAAGGGAAGTGGGGGAAGCCTGCCGAAGCAGGCCCATCACATTGAGTTGCCTAGCGGCGACGGTGCTTCCTGCGAGTTTCTTTGATGGAGACCTTGCGATCTTTCTTACGCATCAGTTTTTCAAACTCACGTTGTTTACGTCGCTTTGCTTCAGAGGGCTTCTCGTAGAAACTTCTCTTTTTGATCTCCTTGACGAGACCTTCTTTAGCGACCGTTCTCTTGAAGCGTTGCAGCAATTTTTCGGAGGTTTCCCCGCTGCGCATTGTTACTCGGATCAAGTCAGTCCTCTTTCTCTCACCCAAGGGCGAGATGCCGAAATCAATTTCAGCGTTCAAGATTTAATGAACCCGGGTGAATCCCCTAGAATTCACCGCAATGTAAAAGCCTTGTGAATCGGTCTGGATCGCCTATTGGGACCCCGATAGATCAGGCACGAACCTGAATTGTAGAGGATGCCTATTTGTGAGGCAAGAGAAGCAAGAGAATGCCTTTCCTATTCTGACTCTGGACATGAGAAGCGGAAGGCGGCAGGATCTGGCATTCACGGCTAATCAGGTCGCTGAGGGTGCAGGGAGTCATTCATGGGCAGTTCAGGATCCTCAAAAGCAGAAGAGAGTCTCGCTATGCCTGAGGGCGACAAAAGACCTCTCAGGCTCCAGAGACGCATCCTTCTTGCTTTTTTTGGGGGAGTTTTTGTCCCGATGGGATTTGATCCTTGGGGTTTGATCTTCCTGATGCCGGTGGGATTCCTGTTCTTGGCGATGGCGACGGATGGTCTCAATTGGAAGCAAGCCTTACTCGTGGGTTGGGCCTTTGGCCTTGGAATCGAAGGTGCGTCGTTTCCTTGGCTGGCACAAACAGTGAACACCTATGTGGGTATTTACGTTCTCGGTGAACCCCACTCATGGAAATCCTGGATCGCGGGGATTGGCGTCTTCATGCTGTGGTGGCCGCTCTCTTCTTTGGGCTGGGCACTGTGTTCGCTGCTCCTCAGTATGGCTCCTTGCTCGTCTGGATCTCGTCAGAGGATCTGGAAGTGTTTTGGAATCATGATTTTTGTGGCTTTATACGAGCAGTATTGGCCCCGAATTTTTCCGTGGTCCATCGGGTCTAGTCTCGCAACTTCAGAGCCTTCCGTGGGCTGGATGCTTCTTCGACAATGGGGTGCAGAGGGGGTGAGTCTTCTCATCGCCGCTTCCGGTTTCATGGCGGCTCACACGATTCTATGGGTACTGAGTGGGTGGTCTGAGGGGCGAAAAATCCAGACTTCGAGTCGTCTCTTGCTGCTGGTGCCAGCGCTCTTGTTGGCCTTTCTCCCTTATTTTTCTCTCTCTTCTGTGAGTGTCGAGTCGTCGGCGGCAACAAAAACGAGGGTTTTCTCTGTCGTTCAACCAGCATTCAGGTTGGAAGATCGTCATGGCCAAAATTATTTAACACAGTGGCAAAAACTCAGGGAGCTGGTTCAGGTGGCTTCCACCGACCTAGGGCCTGACGGATTGGTGATCTTGCCAGAGGGGATTCTCCCGGGATCACATTCCCAAGTCTCTTTGAGAGCATGGGCGACAGATTGGCTCAAGGTACCGTTGCTGACAGGGATGAGTTATGAGGTCCCTGAATCTGGTCGGTATGCCAATGCCGTCGCTCTGTTGACACCAGGAATCGAGACGCGGCCTCGAGGATCTTTAACGGTTCGTGTAGGGCTGAAAAAGGATCTGGTGCCATTCGGGGAAAGAATTCCGCTGGAGGGGTGGCTCAAATCGATGGGGATCCCACTTCCCATTCCGACATTCGTTGCCGGGACGGAGCCTGTTATCTTTCCGCTCGGAGGTGATTCCATGCCTCAGACGCTGGGTGTTTCCATCTGTTACGAAGGCATTCTTGAATCCACCGCTTCCGGCCTGATAGACGGGGGAAGCCAAATTCATGTGAACGTGACGGAGGACCTCTGGTATGGCGATTACATCGAACCGAATCAGCATCTGCAATTGCAAAGATCACGATCGATTGAATCGGGATTACCTCTGGTTCGGTGCACAAATGCCGGATACAGCGTCATCTTTGATCCGCAGATGATGGACGCTCCGACACTAGAATCCACGCGTCGGTGGTTCCCGGAGACAGGATGGTCTCCCTGGAGTCGATATGACGGCAAGGGGGAAGTTCGTCTGACCGAGACGATCGGACAGCAGGGCATCCTTCAGGCTCGATTGGGAGACGGAGGAGAGCTCCTTCAGGGTCCGCTTCTGAAGATCCCGCTGGGTGGGGCACCGTTATTGACTCTCATCTGGGTGATCCAGGCTTGGATTCAGAGGAAAAAGCCCTGAATCGGATGGCAACCCGGGTTGACTAGCAGAAACAATGCCGTATCATCGAGAATTGTTGTAGATCACCATCAATAAACAACTTGTGATTCTTAAATAGGGCACAAATACGCTCAAATGTGGTCTCTAGCAAGTTTCAGGCCGTTTTTGTGGATATTTCTGGATCCGAAGTCGTGACATCTGCGTTTTCCCGATACCGGGACAAAATTTTCAACAGAATCACTGTTGTCATAATTGCCGTTGAAACGCTTCGGCGCTGGACCGGCCCTCATCATTCACGGTGGCTGAATAGAGCCGGAGCCACTCCGAAATGCTCTTGAGCGTTTCTGAAGAATCTGGCCCATTTCAAGGAAAGGATCGACGTCATGAGACTGGATACCGGTCTTTTTCAACAGCAAACACAAAAGCAGATCCTTTCACCGCAAATGATCCAGTCGATGGAGATTTTGGTCCTCAATCAACAACAGTTGGATGAGAGAATCTCCGAGGAATTGGAATCGAACGTCGCCCTCGAAAGAGAAGAGGGAAAGGATGCCGGTGAAGAACGCAGTGAAGGCTCCGGCGATACGGACTCTGGAAGCGCTGTCGATACCAAAGATAAAGATATCGACCTCTTTTCAGATCGTGAAGATCGACCCGAACCTGAAGAACTGCGAGATTTGGGAGAGAGATACGAGCAGCTTCACGAACTTCAACAGGCCGATTTTTGGGCTGAATCTGCTCCTCGAAAAAAGTCCTCGGTGGCCGGGGGCGAAGAGGAATTCGAGTGGGTCAATCAAGTTGAAGGTCGGGCCGAATCACTCGCGGATCATCTCCTCTCTCAATTACGAATGGAGCCGATCCTCACGGAGAGGCAGAAAGCCATTTGTGAAGAAATCATCTTCAATCTGGATGAACGAGGTTGGCAACTGCACTCTCTCGATTCGATCGGGTCGAGTTTGGCCAAGGGAGCACTCTTACCGGAAAGTGATCCTCGTTTGAGCGAGACACCTCCAGCCACTTCTGAATTGGAAGATTCACTGAGGATTGTTCAAGGATTGGATCCTGCAGGAGTCGCCGCGGAAAACCTCGTCGATTGCCTATGCCTGCAACTTCATAGAGATCCTGGTGAAAATCAATTCGAGGAACTGCTGGTTCGACATCATCTCGAAGATATGGCTAAAAATCGTCTTCCACACATTGCGAAATCTACCGGTAGAACGATTGAGGAAATCAAAGATGCGCTGGAAGTGATCCGCTCTTTGGAGCCGAATCCCGGTCGATTCTTCATACAGGTCGCAAACCCTCGCATCGTTCCGGATATTATTATCGAGCGTGATGTGGATGGAGTTTTCCATGCCGAAATGGATGGGCAGTCGACTCCCCGGTTACGAATTTCTCCGCATTATCGCGAACTGCTTCAAGGTGCAAAGAAAGACCCCGAGTTGAAGAAGTATCTCAAAAAGCATATTGAGAATGCCGAATGGTTGATGGGGGCTGTTCAACAGAGAAATTCCACTCTTCACCGAGTCGCGGAAGAGATTCTGAAACGTCAGCAGCCATTTTTCAGCGAAGGGGACCGTTTTCTCGCTCCCATGCGAATGCAAGAAGTCGCGGATGCTATTGGCATCAACGTTTCCACGGTGAGTCGGGCTATTTCAGGGAAGTGGTTTCAGGCGCCAGGAATGATTCGTGAACTGCGTAGTCTCTTCAGCGGAGGGACTGTGCGGGATGACGGTGCAGAGGAATCCAGAGGTGGAGTGATCGCACGAATCCAGGAAATGATCGAAAAAGAGGATTCTAAAAAGCCTCTCAGCGATGCTCAAATCGTCAAAGAACTCGAGAAAGCCGGTGTTCGTATTTCGCGCCGGACAGTGACCAAATACCGAGAAGCAGAGGATATTCCCTCCTCCCGAGAACGCCGCCAATATTAAAAATCAAACGGGAAGCCCGCATTCCGGTTGGGCGAGATTAAATTCTGCGTTTCAGGCCCCAAATCCAACAATTTGAGACGCCTTTTTGCCCATGCTTACCCTGAGGAAGTCGACAATAAGGCACTCTTTGTATATTGCCACAGATGCAGTGATTTCCTGTTATGCTACCGGGATCCCAAATTTCCTCCCATGACGGGAGTTTAGACTTCATTTCCTGGAGACAACCCGACCGATGATTGAGATCGAGAACCTTTCTCTCTCCTTTGGAGATCGTCGAGCACTCGACGATGTTTCTTTTCATGTTCCCAAGGGAGCTGTGACAGGATTCATCGGAGAAAATGGTGCTGGCAAGACGAGTACATTCAGAGTTCTTACGACCTGGTTACTTCCTGATCCTGAAACCGTAAGTGTCAGAGTGGGGGGCATCGATCTTCTCAAAGATCCTCATGCCGCTTGTTCTCGGGTGGGAGTCCTTCCCGAACAATTGGCACTGCCGGGTGAGCTTCGAGTCGATGAATATTTGAAATTCCGTTCTCGCCTGAAAGGTGTCTCTGGAAATCGTATTCATGATGAAGTCGTTAGGGTTCTCAATGCGGTCAATGCTCCTGAGATGATTCGCCGTCGATTGGATACCTTGTCACAGGGATATCGTCAGAGAATAGGACTCGCGGATGCGCTATTGGGTGATCCTCCGGTTTTGCTTTTGGATGAGCCGACCCGTGGGCTAGACCCCCGACAAATCACTCAGTTCAGAGAATTGATCGATGGGTTGAGAGGCAATCACACACTACTTCTGTCGAGTCATGTTCTCGGAGAAGTGGAGCAAGTCTGTGATCGCATCTGTGTCATCAGTGAAGGCCAGATTCGTCTCGAAGAAGACCGGGAAACATGGACGCAGAGACTGGATCAGCTCGGTCGATTGCACCTAGAACTGGATTGCCCAGACACCAAGGCCAAATCACAGGTGACTCAATGGCTTAAAGAACAGCCGGAAGTCTCTGCTGTTGAAAATGAGGGTTCGGTCTGGAGTATTCAGGCGGATAGAACCTTGAGAACCCGGATCGGGAAAAAGGCACTGGACGAGAAGTGGATTATTCAGGAACTTCGAAGTGAACCCGCGACCCTGGAATCCCTATTCCTTCAGTGGACAGGTCCGGAGAATAAAAAGGCACAATCATGAAGCGTGCCTATTTCCTTTTCCGTAAAGAACTGACCTCGATTTTTGTTTCACCTGTGGCGTGGATCATCATGGTGCTCTTCACTCTCGTCATGGGAGCGAACTTGTACCTCTCGATGATTGCTGTCTCAGGAGACTTGAAGCAATTGGTCGCTGCGGGCTACGGCGGTTTGGTTTCATGGTTCATGTTGCTGGTGATACCACCCCTGATCACCATGAAGAGCTTGGCGGATGAGAATCGTCAAGGCGCGCTTGAGGTGTTGATGGTGACGGGGATTTCCGATGCGAGTGTGGTGGCTGCAAAGTGGGCTGCCGCTTGGATTTTTTATGTCATTCTCTGGTGTTGTTTGCTTCCTCTATGGGGAATCTTGGGAATGGTGGGTGTCCTCGACACCGGAGTCTTGTTCGTGACCCATATGGGATTGTTCGTCGTGGGAGCGGCTTACTGTGCCAATGGGATTCTTGCTTCTGCACTCACGTCTCATCCTCTCGCCTCTGCGGGATTAGCATTCATGTTCAATGTGGGTCTCTTCATGATCCATTGGCTGAGGTTTTTCTTCCGACCGGGAGACTTGGAATTGCTCTGGGTGGAATATCTCAGTGCGGTTCATCACATCGGTGATGAACTGACGCAGGGAATATTGGATATCAGAGTTTTTGTTTGGTGGGGTAGTTTCACTCTATTAACGCTCTTCCTCTCTGCACGGGTATTAGAGAGGAGACGCTGGTGACTTCAGAATTGACTCAACGAAGAAAAAAAGCTCGAAAACACGTCGTCGCTCAGATTCTTTTGGCGTGCTGGTGTCTCTATGTTGTCAATGTTTGGGCGTTCCACACTTCCGTTCGAAGTGATTGGAGTTCCGATGGTGCATTGACAGTTACAGAACAAGACAAGGAACTCGTGAGGAGTTTACCTGGTTCTGTTGAAGTGGTTGTTCCGCTCAATTTTGGACCCTCTATCGAAGATCAATTGAGAACCAGAGTTCTATTGAAAGCGATCCGCTGGCTGGAAGAGCTGAGTGCTATTGCTCCAAACCGGTTGCAGCGACCCTTGACGATCGCCGTCAACAGAGAAGGCGATAAATGGGAGATTGAGAGACAAGAGTACAGTCCAGTTCTGGAAGTGGGAGATGTCGATCAGATCCATTTTTTCCATGATGGAAGAAGGCTTTCCCTCTCGGCAGAAGAACTGGCAGATTTTAAGTTTCCTAATGTCTTAGAACCTGAAAGTACTGCTGAAATTCTTGTCGATCGAAGTCGAGAGGTTGTTGAGGCTGCCTTGAGACAAGTGGTTAAGAAGGACTGGACTCGCGTACTCGTGAGTCAGGGACGCGGAGAACCTCCTCTGGATTCACGCCAAAGAAACTCACTTCGATTACTGAAAAAAGATCTTGAGATTCGGGGATCGATCGTTGATCCGATACGACTTTCCATCGAAGAGTCTGTGCCCAAAGAGTGCGATTTATTGATCATTGTCGCAGGAGGAGAAGGTGCCTTCGTCCCATTCCGATCTTCGGTGGAGAGAGGGATTGAGCGCCAACTTGAAGCAGGAGGGGGTGTCGTGATCTTGCTACCTCCCGTGGGTGTTTGTGGACTTGAGGGTTTGATGGCCCGGCATGGAATCTCTGTAGAGGCAGGGCTCATTGCCGAAAACTTCCCTGTAAAGCAGGGAGTTGTTCGACCTCAGTTTTTAGGAGTCGGACGTCACCTCGATCCTTCACACCCCATTACTGCTCCTCTCAATCAGGAAAATTTCACGGCAGGGTTTTCTACCGCAAGGTCCTTGTTGGTTGAGAAAGAGACAACAGGGTTGCTCTACACAGGCCCAGGAGCCTGGCTCGAAAGAGATCTTGGGGCACCTCGACGGGATCTCGATGAGATTCCTTCCCCAAAGGTTTTGGCAGCAGCGACTGAAGTGGGTGAGGGCAAGCTTGTCGTCATTTCCAGTTATTCAGCAGTCTTGCCAGATTTTTGGAAAGGAGACGTTCGTCGTTTCCTTCTTGCATGTTTTGATTGGGCTTCAGGAGAAGACATTCTTCCTCCAGGGTCGGGTCGAGAGCCGATTTCTCATCAGATCGAATTGACTGCCGCGTTCAGGAATTCATTTTTCTGGACCAGTTTTCTCGTCTTGCCGTTCAGTGCATTGGCGGGAGGCCTGTTGGTCGCAGGGCTGAGAAGGAGAGGAGCATGAATCCACGTACTACGATGATCCTCGCTCTTCTGGCTCTGATTCTGACCACCCTCGCTTTTCGATCGGTCAGAGATTCTCGCCCAAGCTTCGTTGTTGGAGTTCAGAGACCTCTGAATTTCGCCATTCCTGCAGTGAAGTCTCTTCTCATCGAAAGAGGCGATTCGGAACGGATTGAGATGCGTTCCTCAGATTCTGAAGGAACGGCATATTGGCAGATCACTCAACCTGTGAGCGATCCAGGTCGCTATGCTCCAATAGAAGATTTGTTGGTCATGCTGCGTGACGTGGAGTCCTTTGGTGAAGGGCCCGCCGATCTGACTTCAGTGGGATTAGATGCACCTGAAATTTCGGTGACGATTCAAACGGGTTCCAAAAAACATACTCTTCAAATGGGGGCGGATCATGCTTCATTTTCAAGGGTGCATGCCACCATCGATGGCAATTCGGTACTGATCGACCGTGGAATCCGAAACGCTTTAAGAGATTTTAAACTTTCCGAGATCAGGGAAGATGCGGTCGTGGGTTTGAATCCGGATACGATTATCAAGTGCGTATTGGAGCGACTCGATAAGAAGACTCTCGAACTGAAACGAGAGGGAGCCTACTGGAAGATGTTGTCTCCTAGAATTTCAGATGCGAATGACACAAGAATAAGTGACTGGCTCGGAAAGTTGAGCCAATGGGCAGTGATCGATTTCATCGATGACCCCAGCACTCTTGGAGGTTCTCTCGACAACCCCCGCGCTCAATTAACACTCGAGACTCGTTCAGGTTCTACTAAGACGATCTCGGTAGGGGCGGTGTACGCCGTAGATGGTCAGGCTTCTGCCGTCGAGGTTCAAACCTCGGACAGAGATGGCGTCTTGATCGTGGCAGGATCGACTGCTGAGCAGTTGGTGACTTTGAATTCCAACAGTTTGATCAGTCCATACCTCATTCGATTTGACGGACAAACGGTGGAACGTGTGGAATTGAAATCGGGTCAGTATGGACCTGTGTCCTCTGAGAAAAATCCCACAGGGGGTTGGACCCTCAATTGGGCAGGTGACGGAAACATTCACGCAGCAGATCCCTCTGTCGTTGGCGATTGGATCAACGCATTGCTTTCTCTACGAGCAGAAACATGGCAGGAAGTGGATACCGGTTCTCTACAAAAGTGGGGGTTTGACAGACCCCTCCTAGAACTGAGACTGTCGACAGGAATCGACGAGAAAGAAAGATTGCTGATCGGATCAGAGGTCCCGGATCAGGAAGGTGTTCATTACGTATGGAATCCTCGGGGCCAAGCCTGTGCCATAACACCTGTGCCTTTCCTCGAGGAGATGAGGTCCGCTCCCTTTAGTTTGAGATCGAGACAATTGAGTCGTATTCCCGGCGAGTTGTTACGTTTCAGGATCACGGTGGCTGGGGGTGTTTCCTTAGATTTGGTACGCCCTCACCAGAATTGGCGGGTGGTATCGAGTGCCGAGTCTTCTGTGAAGCCAGAGGATTTTCCACAATTGGAGATCTCCGCCATCAGTCAACGAATGGGCAGCTTGCAGGTGGCTCGTTGGTTGGACCCTGGAGACGTTGCTCCTGATGAATCCGATTATGAAATCCGTCTCGATTGGCTGCCAGAATCGGGATCGGATCCCGTCAGGACATGCTTCTTGGGTGGACGGACTTCTGAGGGTTGGATCCGCTGCCGTATGGGGCAGGGGGAGTGGGGGTTTGGATTGGCTCCTGTCTCGGGAATCGACCTTGAGGCATTGACTCTTCAGGTCTATCGTCAACTGACAGATCAGCAGTAAAGGAGATACATTGAGATCCTGGAGTCGCCTGCTTTTATTGCTGTTGTTCCTGATCCCGGTCATCTCCATCTGGTGGTATTCCCCTACAGATTTGCCTTTCGAAGTGCTGCCTTCCCCGTCTGTGAAGGAATCGGATCCCGTTTTTAATGAAGGTCTTCAGCCGGTCACCCCCGAATCGACTCAAATAGAAAGACTTTCGAATCCTGAGCCAGAAGTCCCCCAAGGGGAAAAGGAACCCGATCAACCGGTCGAACCGAAGGAAGATTTTGAAATATGGATGAGGGCCCTAGATGATCAGGGCACTCCACTCGAAGGAGACATTTCGCTCCCACTCCTATTGGATGGGAATCCCGTCACCATTTCTGCGGGTGGTGGCCAAAGAATCTCCGGACGAGAATTAAGAACCTCATACCCTGGAACGGAATCGGTTCTGATTCCTCTGGGTGGAGGAAAATGGACTCTGGATGCGACTCAGCAGGTGAAAACCTTTGGAGGATTGATCGAAAGTCCCTGGGCTATACTGGGTCGACCCGAGCCAGCTGATCAGCGACCCACCCTCATCGTTTTTGGACGTACACCTTTACCTCCGGGAAGCCGACTGAGAGCGCAATTGATCGGTGAAGATCGTGTGCTCGATGGTGGAATATTAAAAACTCAGGCGGAGTCAAATATCTGGGTGCTCTCACTGAATCCTCGCCAATGGTTTGCGGGACGCCTTTCTCTCCAAATGGCTTGGTCCTGGGAGGCTTCTTCACAGTTTGACCAGGATCGAGTTCTTGAAATTCGAGGAGGCCAGTCTGAATTGCGAGAGAGCGATTGGGAGTGGAGCGGCTCTGTCATGGTCGACACCGCAAAAGTATTGGCTCAGCAGACTCGTGAGATCAAAGAATGGTATCGGGGAGCTCTCGAGGAGGTCGAGGCATCTCGTGATCTTCTTTTAGTGGCGGGGGCAAAGGCGAGAGGCAAGAGAGCCAAACTTGTCAAAGATGACGAAAGAATGGGGAAAATGTTACTGCATCCCCTGGCTCCTGAATTGGAAAACTTAGGCCGTAAGAATTCCTTCGATTTCAAAAAGTGGCGTCGTCTGATGGACGAAGAATTTCCGGCACACTGGAGAGTGTGGTTGGAAAAAGGGGCTATTCCTTATCCGGACAGATATCCGGGCCCAGCAAGGAATGTTCAACTGATGTTTCATATGCTGAACAAATACAGTCGCCTAGAGAGTACGTTGATCTACTCTTCTTTGGGCAGAGATCGTCATATCAACGATTTTGTCGCTGATTTCGATTGGGATCCCGTCACGGAACGAACCCAGACTCTTGGAAAACTGCGAAACTTTATAGACTCGATTGACGAAAAAATTCAGCCCTGGAATCCGTAAGTGATCAATCCTGTGGGGGGCTCTTTGGATCTTTAGGAGAGTCCTTCTCCTTCTTCTCTTGCTCTTGCTCTTGCTCTTGCTCTGAAGAATCTTCTTTATCGGAATCCTGCGGTTGTTTCTGCGGTTCAGCCTTTGGTTGAGGCTTTGAATGAACCCTTTGAATCTCCAATTCGCCCTGACGATATCGTTCCACTTCACCCTTGGGGCCCGTCCAAATTCTGGCTTCGAAGTCTGGTGAAACGACATGCCATCGGGTGAAGGGTTTCCCGTTCACTTGTTCAGAGCGCTCTTTACTTATTTTTAAAGTGGTCGTCCGATATTCAGAGGGGATCAGGGCCGAAAAAGTTCTTCGATCTGTTCGCGCCAGCTGGTCACCAATCAGAAGCCAATGTTCAAATGCTTGATTCCCTAGAAGAACGGTTCCATCAGGGAAGTCGAGCATTCTGTCCACTTGGCCACCTGAGCGAGGTTCCCGAACCACGACACGCACCTGATTTTTCTGAATTTCTGCAGCGACGATCAAGTCGCTAATACCTCCGGCAACGGCTTCGACCATCAACTGTCTTCGGTAACTGATGGGGGATCTGGCATCTCCTGAGAAAGTTGTCGTCTGACTCTGATCGATGGCACGTCCCGCACGGTTCCAGGACAATCGGGCACTGATGACCCAATCCTGTCTATCTCCCTCCGAATTTGAGGAAATTTGTACACGGGATTCACCCACAGGATTTCCCGCGTGGACCCAGCGCCAGACTAATGGTTGGTCTGTCACATATGGGAGGGCAGGAATGGGTATTTCGTTACCGGGCGTGACCGGAGAAGGGTCATCCGCCATAAAGAAAAGAGCGATGATTGTTAAGGAGGTTGAAAACAACTTTCAATTCCCTTTCATGTCACAAGGTCAAACTTGTCAAAGAGGACCCGTGCAATTTTGATGCGGTTTGTGGTACGATTACATCTTGGTTGGAGTGAGGACATCTAGCAAGTCACGATGCAACTTTATTCATGGGTTGTGAATGCTTGAGTATCCAACTTTTTTTGAGATGAAGAAGCCCCCGGGGGGGGGCGTCTCAGTTCAGGATTTCGGGTTATCCCGATACCTGATTCACGGGAGTGTCATGACCTCGTAGATAGCGGGGTTATGCGGGAAAGGAATGCTCATGCGCAAGGATTTGTCCTTGATTCGCCGCTTGGAGAAAATCGAGAAGGAACTGGGATATTGCCAGATCAAACTCGAGAAAGAACATCGCCTTGCTACGCGTGTTCACTTTCTCCGCGCACACAGGGATCAGATGCGTGAAGCTCTTACTAGTTACCCTGAGACCGATTCTAACTCGCACAATTCTCTGGGTGGTATTGCCTTCCTTGAGATATCCCGGCGTATGATGGAAGATGAATCATCCTTCTCTTATGAGGATATTCGACTTTCATTTATTGCTTTGGGAATGCGACCGGAGATTAGCCAGGAACTGGAACTTCTTGATACTGACATCTCGGACACCACCGAGAAATTGTCAACGTTCCGAGTTTTCCATGACAAGGTTGCAGGCTTGCAGTCGGAGAGAACCCAAGCGTTGAGCAGCTTTATCCTTGAAGAGGGTGAACCTGTTCTCGAGATTTCAGAAAACTTCGAAGAGACTGAATCACGTTGGAATGTTTTAACCGAAGACTTAACGAACCTCGACGATGCACTCTTCTGTGTTCAGCGAGCCAATGACTATCTGTCCTCAGCAAGAAACTTTGTTCTGCAGGCCAGAAGCCATTACTCGGTTCAGCAGTGGCTCGAATCGGGATACTTGGTTGATCTTTTCAAGCACTCATTGATCGGCAGGATCAAGGAGATGCTGGAGGGTGCTGAACGTAATTTGAAAACTGCTCTGGGTGAATTGATCTGTCTCAATGATGAAGATTACGACCTGTTTGAGTTCTCAGATTTCGCACCGATTCTTCTGCCCTTCTACAAGCAACTTTTCGGTGACGTTTTCAAGCAGACCAAGTTCCAAGATGTATTGTCATTGGTAGAAGAGCGTCTGGATCGCTCCGAGAGACTGCACAAGCGTCTCGAAGAAGCTCGTGAAAACGTTTTTAACAATCAAATGGAGCAAGAAAGTGCTCGTGAGAATCTGTTCCATCAGATCGGTGAAGAGAGACGTAAATTACGCCTCAGTAGCTGAAGTCATCATCAGGTGACTGTCCTGTGATGGGGCGGAGTACCTAGGAGCTGGATGAGACGATCCCTAGCGATCGTCTCATCCAGTGCCAATTTACCGGTGATCAATGCTCGACCATCTCCGAAGCAGGTGATCATTCCATCTTCTCCTGCCCAGCGGACCGAAAGAGGAGATTCCTTTAAAGCGGTCTCTTCAGAATTCTTTTTCAGCCGCTTTTTAATCTCATCGATTCCGACTTCGAGCCAGGCCTCTAGAGAACCACTGCCACAAAGTTTTCTCATGGGATAGAGATTTTGATCTAGAGTTGATGTCCAACCCTCCAGCGATGAACACAAGGGGCAGTCTGGATCGGGATATAGATCCACGAGGACTTCTCCCTCTGATATCGATCCTCGAATAATCTTACGTGAGGCGATCGTTTCATTGGCGGATGTCGTGGAAGAAGATCTGAGTAATTCCGTCAGTAATCTCATGACAGCAGCGGAGGCGGCCATGCAACTCGCGAGGAGTACGCCCTCTGTTTCACAGGTTCCGAGATCGGCTTTGGAAGCCTCTGGAGAAACCCAGCAGTGGTAACAGGGTGAACCCGGAGGAGCAAAACTAGCGGCCACCCAACGATCAGCGATGGCTCCGGAGTGGATCCAGCCGATTCCGGTTTCAAGGGAGATTTGTTGAATCAAACTCCGAACCCCGATGTGGTCTGTCGCATCGAGAACCAGGTCATGCTTGGGGATCCATTTGCGAGCATTCAGGGGTGTCAACATTTCCTGAACGCCGATGAGTTCTGTTCTCCCACCGATTTCTTGAAGTGAATCGATCGCTGCAGTCGTTTTGGGAAGCCCCGACAGGGCATCTTGTTCTGTGTATAGGACTTGACGGTGCAAATCCGAATCTCTGACTCGGTCCCCATCGATGAGAGTGAGGCGACCGATTCCACTTCGAACGAGAGCCTGTGCCAGCGGGCAACCCACGCCGCCGATTCCGACGAGCAAGATGGAAGTGTCGGCCCACTTCTGGTCCAAATCATGTCCACCTTGGACGCGCTTTTGTCGATCATATCGATCCATGGGACACCTATTTCTCATTGAGAGAGCCTGAATGGCAAGATTAGCCGAGGCAGATGGGGGACACCAGCACTCCCGATTCCAAGGAACATCTCATTCGGATTCTTCGGATTCGCCGGTTGCACCGGGACCATGCGGGGTTTGTACTGATTGCTTGATTCGAGTGAAGTTCGACTCCGGAGTGGCATTTTGATCATTCAGATGTGGCATCGCCGGATACTGGAATTCAGCAGCGGGGAAGAAGTTTGATCATGAATAGCGATTTCTTTTCTGTTGTCAGTGGGGCTTTCTCGCCTGCGATTCTCATCTCCTGCCTTATTTCTTACATTGTGGGATCGATTCCATTCACCTATCTCCTCGCTCGCAGTAAAGGCGTCAATCTTTTGGAGGTTGGGAGTGGGAATCCCGGAGCGACGAATCTTTCGAGAAATTTAGGCAAAAAAATCGGATTTGTCGGACTTGTACTCGATATTGCCAAAGGGGTGATACCTCTTCTTGTGACAAGGCAGTACTTGATGGGCGCTGAGCTTCCCGTCATGGGAGCGATGCTGGTGGGGGCTTCTGCTGTCGTCGGTCATTGCTTTTCTCCATTTCTATCCTGGAAAGGTGGAAAAGGAGTGGCGACGACTGTCGGTGTCATTCTGGCCTTCGAACCATGGCTCGCTCTCTTGATGTTAGCGATCTGGGGTGTGGGGCTGAGCCTTATTCGAAGTGTCGGTATCGCCTCTGTTTTCGCGGCAATTGTGGGAGTGGGATTAGGATTAACCCTCTATCTCGAACCGAGTGTGTTTCAGCCCATATTGATCAATAGTGGTGAACCTGAACAACAGCGAACCTTGGGTCTTATCCTTATTTTCATTTGTTCCCTCATCGTGCTGAGACACCGATCAAACATTCGTGAATACCGAGAGTCGCACAAAGGAGCCCTTCAATGAGAGTTCTCATAGCAGGTTCGGGAACATGGGGGACTGCACTGGCGCATGTCTTTCGTAGAGCAGGTCTCGATGTCACGATCCAGTGCCGTCGGTCCGAACGGGCAGAAGAATTGCGCTCTGGAGTGCATTCATTTCTTCCTGATCTACCCCAGGAAGAAGGCTATCAGGTCTGTCTTGCTGGTGAGGATGCTCCTCCTTTAGTGGATTTGGTGATCAGCGCGATTCCGACTCAAAAGATCAGAGAGTACCTCGAAGGACCCGGTGCGGATCTACCGAGAGACGTTCCCTGGATCTCCGCCTCGAAGGGGCTGGAATGTGAAACTCAAGCCGTTCCGACCCAGATTCTCCAAGAGTGCGGTGTCTCCTTCCCGCCAGCAGTTCTTTCTGGACCGAGCCATGCCGAGGAAGTTTTGAGAAATCTCCCTACTGCTGTGGTTCTGGCACATCCGGACGAAGAGTTTCTCTTGAGGGTTCAGAAGTCCCTCAGAACTCCGGAGTTCAGGGTTTACTGGAGCCAGGATCGGGTCGGAGTGGAGTGGGCCGGAGTCCTGAAAAATGTGATTGCTTTGGGGTGTGGTATTGCGGCCGGACACGGATTCGGTGACAACACAATAGCTGCGATGGTCACTCGAGGGAGTGCCGAGATTTCACGAATGGGTTGCCGGCTTGGCGGGCAGCGTGAAACCTTCTCGGGGCTTTCCGGAATCGGTGATCTCGTCGTGACATGTTTCAGTGCCCATTCTCGAAATCGAGCCGTCGGAGAAGCGATGGGTGCGGGCAATAATGTGAAGGATGTTCTGGCTGAGATGGAGCAAGTGGCAGAAGGCGTACACACATGTGGGGCCGCCTACGAGTTGAGTCAATCGCTGGATGTGGAAATGCCGATCACTGAAGCCGTCGCCAAAGTTTTAAGTGGCGATTATTCAGTGGAAGAATGTGTTAACGAATTACTTTTGAGAGTACCTGACCAAGAATGAAGGGGACCGCAATGTACTGGGTCGTAGCCGTCATATCTGTCAGGGCACTGGATGTTCTTCGAGAGCGTTTTGCGACAGAAGGCATCGTGCGGTTTACCGCTGCAGAGGTTGAGGTTTTTGAACCGGATTCCGATGCAGTAACAGGGAAGCATGCGATGCGTATTGAGGTAGCAGTGAATGAAGAGTTTCTTGAACCGACATTAAAGGTTTTAGAGAAACTGGGATCCGAAGGACACGATGTTTCAGTGCATGTTGGATCTATTGCTGATGCGCGAAGAATAAGGACAGGAGAATCCGGGCCGGAAGCGATTTAGGTCTTTGATAGATGGACCCCGCTCAACGGTCGTGTGATTTGTGATTTGTGATTTTGAAATTTGATTTTGTTCCTTTGGGGTCTGTTGCCCATATCAAAAAGGACAGAAGTATATCGGCTCTGGGGGGGCCAAGGCGAAGGGAGTGGCAGTGACGGTTAATGAAATTCTGGAACTCGTCCGGAACAAGGGGATTGAAGCGGTGGATTTCCGCTTCATGGATTTCCCTGGATTATGGCAACATTTCACGATTCCAGCTAACGGGCTGGATGAGGACACATTCACCGACGGGTTGGGCTTCGACGGCTCAAGTATGCGGGGTTGGAAGGGGATTGAGGAAAGCGACATGCTGGTCGTTCCTGATCCCTCTACGGCATGGATTGATCCATTTCCGAAGATGAAGACCCTTGTGCTTGTCTGTGACATCAAGGATCCGATTACCCACGAATCTTACGCCCGAGATCCCCGAAACATTGCACGCAAGGCGGAAGCCTACCTGCAAAACTCAGGGCTTGGTGATCAGGCATTCTTTGGACCTGAGGCGGAGTTCTTCATTTTTGATGACATCCGTTTTGATCAAAATGAACACTGTGGTTTCTACTATCTCGACAGTGTTGAGGGACGTTGGAACAGTGGTCGAGATGAAGGACCCAATCTGGGTTACAAGCCTCGCTACAAAGAAGGTTACTTCCCCGTTCCGCCGACTGATAAGCACAACGACTTGCGCAATGAAATGATGAAAAATCTCATGGATTGCGGACTCGAAATCGAATGTCAGCATCACGAAGTGGCCACCGCTGGACAAGCAGAGATCGACATCAAGTACAACACGTTGCTGAAGGCTGCGGATGACTTGATGGCATACAAGTACATTGTCAAAAACACTGCGCACCAAAATGGTAAAACTGTCACATTTATGCCCAAGCCGGTTTGGAATGACAACGGTAGTGGTATGCACATGCACCTATCTATTTGGAAGAATGGTGCGAATCAGTTTGCCGGTGACCGCTATGCCGGTATGAGCGAGATGGCTCTTCATGCCATCGGTGGAATCCTTCAACATGCTCCCGCATTGGTGGCATTGACGAATCCCACAACCAACTCATACAAGCGACTTGTTCCGGGTTTTGAAGCTCCAACAAGGTTGGCATACTCTTCAAGAAATCGTTCTGCAGCGGTAAGAATTCCAGTGGGGACTTCGAATCCTAAGGCTCGCCGATTCGAGTTTCGTTGTCCGGATCCTTCTTGTAATCCGTATTTGGCCTTCTCAGCACTGTTGATGGCTGCGATGGATGGAATCAAGAACAAGATCGATCCAGGTCTACCCTTCGATAAAGATCTGTACGATCTTCCGGCAGAACAACTCGCCGAAGTTCCAAGCACTCCGGCTTCTCTCGAAGAGGCCCTTGATTGTCTAGAGAAGGATCATGAGTTCCTGTTGGCAGGAGACGTCTTCTCTGCAGATGCCGTGTCCTCGTGGATCAGATACAAGCGGGAACGGGAAGTGGATCAGTTACGTCTGCGTCCACACCCCTATGAGTTTGCACTCTACTACGACATCTAGCCTACCGGGTCAGCCGGCGGACAGGCATGATCGCCTGTCCGCCGGTCATGGCCTTCCTGCTCCAGAGCAATTGGAATCCCTCAAGCATTGGTTACGGGAGCACTCCCCCGTGGCTGTTGCCCTCTCCGGTGGGGTTGATTCTGCTCTATTGGCATCTCTTGCATTTGAAGTTTTAGGGCAGGACGCTGTTTCTGTCACTGGTATTTCTCCCAGTCTTTCTTCCCAGGAACTGGAGGCCGCAAGAGAGTTATCCGCCAGTGTCGGGATTCGTCATCTCGAAGTTGAAACTCTAGAATTGTCTCTTCCTGGGTATCAGGAGAATTCCGGTAACCGGTGTTATTTTTGTAAGTCAGAACTCTATGGGGTGATTCTTGATAGTCCTGAACTGAAAGAGTTCACCGTCATCGATGGAACACAGGCTTCCGATGACGTCACCGATCGACCGGGTGCTGCGGCGGCTCTCGAACGCGGAGTTCTCAGCCCCTTGAGAATGTTTGGTTTTCAAAAGACGCATATCAGAAGTCTCGCCAAACAGAGGGGGCTTTCGAGTCATGATCGTCCGGCTCGTCCCTGTCTTGCGAGTCGCATTCCTGTCGGAACTCGAGTGAATGAAAAGCTTCTTCGGCGGATCGAAACTTTAGAGGCGGTGCTCTCAGGAGAAGGTTTTTCTGTTTATAGGGCTCGCTGTGAAGAAGATCGTCTGGTGGTGGAGATCGCTGCTGCGGAACTGACTGAGCGGAAGAACGAAGATTGGCGTGCACGACTGGATGCTGTTGCGCGCCGACTCGGGTTCTCGGAAAGATGGCTCGACCTTCGGGGTTACGGAGGCACTGGAGAGCCCATCCTCGAAGCGTTGGTCAGGGGATGAACTTTTGGCGGAACTGTTTCAATTTGTATTGATGCTTCTTCTCTGTCTGGCGGGTCTTCCCCGATTCATTCTTTGGATCGAATCCCATAGGCTTGGAGAAAGAGTCTTACGAGCTTCAGAAGATCCAGCCTCACAGGGGCTCCTTCAAGATGCTGTTCCCACGGTACTGATACAAATCCCTGTCTATAACGATGCCGAAGCTCTGCGGAGCCAACTTTCAAATCTCACTCAAATCGATTGGCCCAGGGCATCTCTCGAGATTCAGATTCTGGATGATTCGAATGATGGGTCTGGAGGTTTGATTCAGGGCTGGGTTTCTGAGTTGCGATCCGAAGGTGTTCCTGTGACTTGTTTGCAAAGAACTCATAGAAAAGGTTTCAAAGCGGGCGCTCTCGCTTCAGGGCTTCGCCAAAGTCATGCTCCATTCATAGCGATTTTTGATGCCGATTTTCAAATTCCAGCCGATTTTCTTCGACGTACTATTCCTGCTTTCGAGGACTCATCGACGGGGTTGGTTCAGTGTCGATGGGGCTTTTCCAATCGGGAAGAAAATATGTTAACTCGAGTTCAGGCTCGATTACTCGATGCCCACTTTCATATCGAACACAGGGCCAGAAGTCGTGCTGGACGCTTCTTTAATTTTAATGGTACTGCTGGGGTTTGGAGACGCGCCGCAATAACAGAGGCTGGTGGCTGGAGCGACGATACGGTTGTTGAGGATACCGATTTATCCCTTCGGGCATGGAGGTGTGGTTGGAAATTTGTATATCGAGATGACGTAATTTGTGAGGGGCATTTACCCACGAATTTCCGCGCTTTCAGAACCCAGCAGAGAAGATGGACTGCAGGAGCAATGCAACTTTTTCAAAAAGAGAAGTCCAGAGCTCGCCATTCTTCTTTGTGGGTGGATTTGGATATCCAATCGAGGTTCCTCACTCCATTGGCTTGTTTTGCATTGGTATTGCTGACGATGTGTGCACCGCTGAGGAGGATCTATCCCGAACTCTTGGGATCCGATCCTCGCTGGTGGCCTTTGGTTTCTACTCCAATAGTTGAGATTCCGTTTCTGTTTTTCGCAGTGCTTTTTGTAGTGTTCTATTACGGATCTACGGGGGGGCGCTGGCAGCAACGTGTCGTGGAATCGTTTTTCATCCTGATACTGGGGACTGGGATGGCTTTCTATACGTGTGGGTCACTTCTGGAGGGATTACTCGGACGAGTTTCGACCTTTGAAAGAACCCCCAAATCAGCGGTTTCTTCAGGCGGTAGATCTCCAACGGGTTGGGAGTATCTTTATTTCCTAGTGACAACAGGGCTGTTTCTCAGTGCTCTCCAAGAAGGATTCATCTCTGTACTGCCTCTTTTGGGGATGACTATGGTGGGTTTGCTCTGGAGTTTTTTAAGCTTTAAATCGAAGATCTCAGCCTCAACAACGGGGGAGAGAGGTCTTCCTCTTGCTGGAACCGACCTCATTTCGTAGGTTAAACAGACCCGGCATGAAGTTCGGGCCTTCTCCTGAACCGGAGGTTTCTTGATCGCCAAGATCGTCACTATCGATGGACCCGCAGGTTGTGGCAAAAGTACTGTATCCCGGAAAATCGCCGCCCGACTTGGAGGGCGAATGTTTTCGAGTGGTCGAATTTATCGAACCCTGACCTGGTTGGCTCTCGAAGATAAAATCGATCTTTCCTGCTTCGAGGACGTCGCACAATTACCGTTGGATCATGTCTTGTCGATCGTCGCGCCGGATGCGCAATTCAATGTTCTTGTCGATGGCAAGAATCCGGGAGACGTTTTAGATTCAACGAGAGTGACGAAAGAAATTCATTACATCTCGGGGAATGCCCAATTACGTCAACTCGTCTTGCCTCTTCAAAGAAGTATTCCTTCCGACCTTCCTGTTGTTGCTGAAGGACGAGATATGGGAACAGTGGTCTTCCCTGATGCTCCAGTAAAGATATTTCTGACAGCGACATCTGAGCAGAGAGCGATTCGTCGGCATGAAGAATTAAAGAAGCGTCTCGGTGAAGAGGTGACCTTTGAAGAGGTACTGAGACAAGTGATTGAGAGAGATGATCGAGACAGTGAGAGAGACATCTCCCCGATGCGACCCGCTGAGGGTTCCTGCACAATTGATTCCACTGAATGCACCATCGAAATGGTGGTGGATTCCATTCTTGAGAGGATTCCTCCAGAGTGGATCCCGGAGACAAACCCATCTACCGACTGATACGCGGCACAGCGTGGTTCTTTTGCAAGATCCTGTTTCGCCATCGAGTTCGTGGACATGAAAATATTCCCAAAGAAGGCCCCTTTTTGTTGGCGGTCAATCATTCCAGCAATCTGGATCCGATCCTTGCCGGGACTTCTGTCAAAAGGCCTCTGGCATATATGGCCAGAAGTACACTTTTCAGTCCTGCTCCCATGGGCTGGATTCTGAGAAATGTGAACGCTCATCCCCTTGAAAGAGAAGGGCTCGGTATCGCCGGATACCGAGCGATCCTGGACCATTTAGAGGCGGGCGGGGGGGCATTGATCTTCCCGGAGGGAACGCGGAGTGCCGATGGAAGACTGAAGCGCTTCAAAGGCGGAATCGTCCGTTTGGCGAATCTTGCGCAGGTTCCAGTGGTTCCAGCGTACATTTCCGGTGCTGCTCGGGCCATGAGGCGGGGGAATCGGCTTCCTAGGCCCCTGAATACCGAAATCACATTCGGAGAATGCATCGACAAGGAGGTCTTCTCAGAGGAAGATAACGGGTTGGAAGTGCTGCGGAAGGCCATCGAGGACCTTGTTCAGGATGATCACCGCTTACCTCCAATTTAGTCTGTATCGATCACGAAGGTCGTGGTCTCAGACAACAAACCAGGATACGCCAGCCTGTAGTTTAGGGATCCGAAGGTCGGATCCTCTCAGGGGCGGTCCGTGACCCACTGAAGGGGCCTTTTTCCATGGCCAAACCAGAACTGCTCAAGCAGTTTGATCTCCGGGGCGAATCCCTGGATGACAAAGTCAACGATTACCTGCAGGGCGATTCCATCGATAGGGTGGATGAGATTCTCAGGGATTCTGTGATCGATTTCGAAGAAGAAAAGATTATTCAGGGCAAGGTTGTCAGCACTTCCGATGACTGGGTCATCGTGGATGTCGGATACAAAGCCGAGGGTGAAGTTCCGAGAAGCCATTTCGAGGGTGCCGAGATCATTGTCGGTGACACTGTCGATGTGCTGATCGAGGAAGTCGATGAAGAAGACGGCCGGATTATGCTTTCGAAGCGTAAGGCTGATCGTATCAAAGGCTGGGAAAAAGTTGTTGAGACTCACAACGAAGGTGACGTGGTCACCGGACGTGTTCTCCGCAAAATCAAAGGCGGACTGCTCATCGATATCGGTGTTCCCGTATTCCTGCCAGCCTCTCAAATCGCGATCCGCAGGGTCGGCGATGTTTCCGAATTTGTGGGCAAGGATCTTGAGTGCAAGATCATTAAGATCGACGAGCCACGAATGAATATCGTGGTCAGCCGTCGCAAGCTTCTTGAAGAGCGTCGCGATGAGTTGAAGTCCAACCTGATGACCGAAATCGAGTTGGATCAGGTCCGCAAAGGTACCGTCAAGAACATCACCGATTTCGGCGCATTCGTCGACCTTGGTGGAATCGACGGTCTACTGCACATCACAGACATGTCCTGGGGTCGTATCAATCACCCCAATGAAATCTTGACCGTTGAGCAAGAAATCGACGTCAAGGTGCTCAAGATCGACAAGGACCGTGAGCGGATTTCCTTGGGTCTCAAGCAAACTCAACCGAGTCCGTGGGATGACATTGAAGAGCGCTTCCCCATCGGTTCGAAGATTTCTGGAAAAGTTGTCAATGTGCTCTCCTACGGAGCCTTCATTGAACTTGAAGAGGGGATCGAGGGTCTTGTCCACGTGTCAGAGATGTCCTGGACGAGAAGAATCTCTAACCCCCGCGAAGTGGTTGAAGAAAACCAAGAAGTCGACGTTGTCGTTCTTGAAATCAAGAAAGACAAACAGGAGATCAGCCTCGGCATGAAGCAGGTTGAGGTCAATCCATGGGAAGTCGTCGCGCAGAAGTACCCTGTCGGTCACTACATCAGCGGCAAGGTGCGTAACCTGACGAACTATGGAGCCTTCGTTGAGCTTGAGGATGGAATCGATGGTCTTTTGCATGTCAGCGACATGTCTTGGACTCGCAAGATTATCCACCCCTCCGAGAAGTTGGACAAAGGACAAGAAGTCCATGCCGTCGTGCTCGAGGTCGATCAGGAGCGCAAGCGCATTGCTCTCGGTCTCAAGCAGATGGAAGAAGACCCCTGGGTACGCGAGATTCCCGATACCTATGCCATTGGAACCGTTGTTCGCGGAACCGTTACGAAGACCACCAACTTTGGTGCATTCGTTCAGATGGAAGAGGACCTCGAAGGATTGCTCCACATCTCGGAACTGTCTGGCGACAAAGTCGACAGCCCAGAGCAGGTGGTCACCATTGGTGAAACCGTCGACGTGAAAGTGATTCGAGTCGATGATGAGAGCCGTAAGATCGGTTTGAGTCTGAAAGAAGTGACAGAAGAGGAGAGTGCCCAGTTGGCCGCCCTTTATGAGCAGGCTGCAGAAGGTGAATTTCCGACGACCGTTGGATCTGTTCCGGAGAATCTTCCCGACGAAGTGCCGGATATCGAAGATCCTGAGGATGTCGTTCCTGTTCCTGAGGCTGGAGACATTGAAGAGAATGCCAGTATTGAAGAGCCGACAGCTGATGCACCCACTGAAGAGGCTTCCTCTGAAGAGGTTGCAGGAGAAACGAGTGACGATGATGAGACCGAGAATCGGGAATAATCCTGTTCCGGTATTCCGGATTGGTACGAGTTGCGAGGAGGATCGGGATGACCCGGTCCTCCTCGTGATCATCCCGATTCTATGGCTCTCATTGCTGGTATTTTTTGCTCACCCAGTTCTGGCGACCGAGCTGGGGTCGGATCCACAAATCTCAAATGGGGAATCCGGATCTTCTTCCTCGAAGATCGATGACAAAGAGGTGGTTCAAACCTTTTTAGAGGGCCGCTACAAGCAAGCCCTCGAAGCCTACAAAGCCGGAAATTTTGAAAAGGCCTGGAAAATGTCCGAGGCCATTCTCATTCTTGCTCCGGATAACTTGTTCATTTTTGATCGTGTGAATGCTCTTCGTAGAAGAGCTCAGGGACGGCATCTCAGTCAGAGTTCCGTCGCAGTTCGTTTTTCTGTCGAAGAAGACGAAGACGATATTGAAGGTGGGAATTCCAGTCGGGATGACAGTCTCGATGAGAAAAAGTCTCCCTTTCCCAAACCATTCCTGACAGGAGTGGTTCTTCTCGAGAATCTTTCCGACGAAGCGATTCAGTTTGGCGATGGTCGAGCTGAGGAAGATATTCTGGGCCAGGTGGTCTGGAGAGTCCGAGAAGTGTACCTAGACGGTACCGAGAGGGTGTGGTCCGACACTCGAGTCTTGAGAATCGAAGGAGGCTTCAGGGTAGATCCTGGAGCGAGCAGGGGGATCCCTGTGCAACTTCCGATTCCGGTGTCCAGATATCGGCCTTTGATTCAGGAGTGGATCGTTGCCGGAAATACTCGCCCCTTGAAGTTGAAAACTCCAGAGGGTGAAGTCACGAGAGGGCTTCCTTGGATTGAGGAGAGAGGTCGGTTTCTCGACCCAGATATGAATGAACTCTCTACAAATCCACGGGAAGGGATGCGCCTGGCGCTGGTCAAGGGCGATGTCCCTGGGTTGGTCCTGGCTCGGCATCTCTGGCTGGATCGAAGACATGAGCGAAAAGCTTCTCCTGATCTTACCGATCCTCTCATCGAAGAGGTGATTTCGTCGTTGGGGAGCCACGAGGGCAAAATGGATTATCTTCTCGTGGGTGTTCTCGAAGAAATCACGGGATTGATCATGGAGAGATCGGCCCGGATATGGAAGATATGGGGACTGTCTCGTCAGGTGCGACGAGATGGGGGAGATGGGAGATAGGCTTTGGCTTTCGTTGAGGATGATGCATTCAAGGAAGTGACCCGCGGTGCTGTCACTGTCGACACTTTGGAAGAACTACAGAAAAAGTGGGCGATTTCCCAATCGAAATCAAAGCCACTCCGAGTGAAGCTAGGTGTGGATCCTACAAACCCACAACTTCACATCGGTCATGCCGTTCCGCTGCGCAAGCTTCGCCAGTTCCAGGATGCTGGACATTTGGCGGTCCTCATCATCGGTGATTATACCGCTTGTGTCGGAGACCCTTCGGGCAGGGATAAGACCCGTCCGACTCTGACCCATGATCAGGTTCGCGAGAACGCTGAAAGTTATCTAGAGCAAGCGTGGAAAATTCTCGATCAAGAGAAAACTGAACTCCGTTGGAACGGTGACTGGTTCCGAGAGATGTCATTTTTAGATGTGATCGCTCTCTGTGGCAGGACGACTGTGGCACGCCAATTAGAGCGCGACGATTTCCAAAAGAGATTCAGTGGCGGCCTTCCCATCAATCTACACGAGTTTATTTATCCCCTCATGCAGGCTTGGGATTCCGTTCAAGTTCAAGCCGATGTCGAATTGGGGGGGACCGATCAGACCTTTAACCTATTGCTGGGAAGAGATCTGATGCGTCAAGAAGGATTAGATGCACAAGTCTGCATGACCTTGCCTCTACTTGTGGGAACAGATGGCAGCCGCAAGATGTCAAAGACATACGGTAATTCGATCGGTATATCCGACTCTCCTGAGGATATCTTCGGTAAAACGATGTCTATTCCAGATGAGGCGATGAGGGATTACTTCACATTGGGAACCGATCTCTCTTTGTCTGAAATAGAAGATCGCCTCGCCTCTTCTCCGAGAGAGTGCAAAGGGTTTTTGGCGAAGACTATGGTTCGTCTTTATCACGGTGAAACAGCCGCGGAGGCTGCCGAACAGAACTTCGTCAATATATTCGCTAAGGGAGGACTTCCCGATGATATTGAAGAATTTTCAGTCGGCGGAGATCTCATCGAGGATGGCAAGGTCTGGATCGTAAAACTGGTGGTCGAAGCGGGAATGGCTCCTAGCAACAACGAAGCTCGCAGAAATGTTCAGGCGGGTGGAGTTCGTATCGACGATGTCAAAGTACCAGATGCGGATGACAAGATTGAGATCAAGGATGGAATGATCTTGAGAGTTGGAAAGCGCAAGTTCAGAAAGATCCGTCTGGGTTAGCCGAGCTCGTTGTGAAGTTGACCTCTCACCAAGGCATCCACGGCAGCAGGTAGGGCTTTCATCTCTGCATCAAAGACACGTGCTGCCAGTGCTCGAACGTCATCGTCGGGATGCACCGTTACTTTCTCTTGTAAGATGATCGGGCCACGGTCGTATTGGTCGTCGACAAAGTGGACTGTGCAGCCTGAGACAAGATCTCCCGCCTCCAATACCTTTTTATGGACTCTATCTCCGTAACAGCCTTTTCCTCCGTGTCGGGGGAGGAGAGAGGGATGGATATTGATGACGCGGTGCTGCCAGTTTTTCGGAATAGCGAGTTTTCGAAGCCAGCCACCCAAGATGGCAAACTGGCAACCCGCTGCATCGAGAGAGTTGAAGATCTCCCTCGATTCCTCGACGGTGCTACAGGGGTGTACTTCCCAAGGGATTCCTGCTTCTTCAGCTCGCTCGAGGCCACCGATCCCAGCTTTACTGGCGATCACGAGGTCGATTTTGGCAGGTATATTTTGTTCTTCGATTTGAGCCCATAAATTGACGAGGGTTCTTCCCCCTCCTGAAAGAAGAAACCCGACGGATACCTTTTCGGTACCCGTCGGGTTTTCGGCTCGTTCAGAATCTGAATTCATCTTCGATTTACAGGTCGTTGAGGCTGGTCAGGATTTGCCCGATCAAGCCGTACTCACATGCTTCCTCAGGAGACATCCAGTAGTCCTTGTTGGTGTCCTTCTCAACCTGTTCCACATCTCGTCCTGTTTCACTGGCAATCAACTCATTACATCTGCGGCGCAGTTTGAGAATCTCGTCTGCAGTGATTTCAATCTCGGATGCTTTACCACGAACTCCACTGGAGGGCTGGTGGATCATGATCCGTGAGTTCGGAAGCGAGAAGCGTCGCTCATTGGGAGTCGCCAATAGAATGACTGTACCTGCAGAGGCATTCAGTCCATTTGTGATGCAGAGTACTGGACTGCGAATGAACTTGATCGCGTCATAGATGGCGAATCCGTCATCCGCTGATCCCCCAGGGGTGTTGATGAAGAGACGAATCGGATCATCGTTCTGGGAATCGAGCCACAGCAATGCTGGAACGATTTTGCGAGTCAACTTCGGAGATACTTCCTCAGAGATGAAGAGCGTTCTTTGCTTCTCCATCAAATCCTTGAGGTAGTTGCCGGACGCTCCGCCTTTGTCCTCTTCCTTGTCAGAATTCTCGGACATGTAGTTTGACGTGTAATCGATGGAATCAATCATCCTTGGTGGCCCCTTTCTGGGCATTCGGTGGCATGAACTCCTTGTTGTAGAAACTGGACAACCAGTTTCGTGAGGTGGGGTTCGGCCCCTGCTGCTACTGACAAGATCTCTTCTACGGAAACTTTCTTCAAGTGATCCGGGTCGCAAAGATCGGTGATCACCGATATTGCTGAGGCCCGAATGCCCTCATGTGCACAAATTATGACTTCTGGAACAGTCGACATTCCTACCACATCAGCCCCTAAACCCCTCAGCATGCGATATTCCGCCCGAGTTTCGAGATTGGGGCCGGGGACGGCCACGTAGACTCCGCGGGATGCACGAATTGTAGATTTCTGAGCAATTTGTAAGAATCGATCCACGGAATCGAGGCAATATGGCTCACTCATGTCCGGAAATCGAGGGCCCCAGTCGTCATGATTCATGCCCGTCAGCGGGTTGGATCCCATCAAATGAATGTGGTCATCCAGTATCAGCAAATCACCTTTTTCCATTTCAGGTGAGAGCCCTCCGCAGCAATTGGAGATAATTGCCGATTGAACCCCAAGCCGTGCAGCGACTCGCATCGGCATGACGACTTCCTCCATGGAGTAACCCTCGTAGAGATGGAATCGCCCTTGGAAAGTTAGGACGCGAGTATTTCCAATCGTTCCGAAGTGGAGTTTTCCTTCGTGGCCAGGGGCCGTGGATTGGGGGAATCCTGGAATCGATGCGTATGAAATACTCGTTCTATCTGAGATTTCTTCGACCAGTCCGCCCAGTCCAGTACCTAGAATGATCACCACTTCCGGAGGAGCTCCGGGGTTGGCGTCTACCAGTGCACTGGCAGCATCTTCGATGCGCTGGCGTTGTGCATGACCCTTTTCCTGGATCGTTGGCATGTCAAGTTTCTCCATTCACTCCAGATGAGAGCGCAATGCTTCCTCAACTTCATTACTCGTGATTTTCATCAGCAAGAAGGTTTTTCTTCTACTTTGCTCACCCCGAAGAAGCCTGATTCGGCTCTTTGGTATTCCGAGGGTACCTGAAAGTACCTCACAGATGGTGCGATTTGCCTTTCCCTTCTCAGGAGCGGTGGTCACCTTGACCACCAGAGCTCCTTGGCGAATCTCTCCGGTAGAGTTTCTGGAGGCCCCGGGAATCGCTCGGACCGAGAGTTCTATACCCTCGGGAGTGGACTTGAGCTCCGGGAATTCCACGGGTTTCTCAGCATCATCACTCATGGATTCGTGGACTCTTCAGAGGGATTTTCTGAAGACTGGAGATCATTCAGGAGATCCTGAAGCGTCTCAAAGTCCATTTCTTGCCAGATTCTCTCTGCAGCCTCTTTCCGGTTATTCCATTCGAGGAGAAGACCCAGATAGCCCATCCAGTCTTTTTCAAGATCGGCCTCGAGCAATAGATCGAGACGTGAGCCAGGGAGTATCTCCTTCCAAAGGAGGTAACGCCCGAGTCCTCCGGGAGTATCCCGATAAATGATTCTGTCATTCTGAAGGGTGACTTCGGTCGCCTTGAAGGAGCCCGAATTCGTGGAGACTTGTCGATTTCTTCGCGTGGGAAGGCTTTGTTGAACGAGGCTTGCCAATTGTCGATCAAACTGAGTAAACATCTCGAGGTGCTGATCGATTCTGCGTCGATCAGGTGAGGAATAACTTTCTTCGAGGAGAGCAGAACGGAGATCCCGTGCGGCTTTTTGACCACTGAAGGATTGGTTCCAAATTCCCCAACTCCGAGTGAGCGCTGGACTGATGGAAGTTTTCTCGGGAGTCTTCGAGGCGCTATTAGAGTTCTCTATTTCTCCACGCAATTGTAATGAAAAAGATTCGGTCTCAGGTATGAGAGCTCTCGTCGACATCTGATTGAGAATGTCCTCGGCTTCAGCAAGTCTTCCCTCCTCGATGAAAGATCGAGCTTCGATCATCGCAGACTGCCACATGGAGATCGCACTGGTGGTTAACTCCATGAGAAACTGATCTCTCTGATCCCACGCTCGAGTTCCACGGTGAACTTCAGAGAGCTGAAGGACTTCCGCGCGAGCTCTCCCGGGTTGATCCGATCGAAGCCAGCCTTCCGCTCTAGAGCGAACCAGATTCCAGTCCCTTTCGGCAGCCTGTTGCTTTTTGTCCGCGATGGCTTCTTCCGACTTGAGTTCGGAAATCAGCTCCGAAGCCTTATTGGCGGCTCGAGTGTTGGGATACTTTGAGATCAAATTCTCGAGAGTCGAAATACGAGCACTGAATGATGAAGGGTTTTCTTCATTGGATAAGGCCTCTGCAAGCAGCGAGCGTGCGCTGTTTTCCTGATCCAACTCCGCAAGTTTTGAATATTCAGATTCAAGGTTCGACTCGAGATTCCGCAGTTTTTCTTTTGCGACAAGAAGTTGCTCAGAGGAGAGAAGTTCGGAATTGTCGACAAGGAATTCAACCTCAGTACTGAGTTGCAGGAGTTGTTCTTCAGCAGCACCTAATCGACCACTATTGATCAGTAACTCTGTTTTTTGTTGGGCCTCGGGTAAGTCTAGGAGTACTTTTTCGACCTGGATTTCAATGGGGGACTTCATAGGTGTCTCATTGAAAAATTTTGTGGAGGAATATCCAGAAACAAACACAAAAAGAATGACGAGGAAAATCCCACTTTTAGAGCGGGCGGTCGGAGCTTTTTGTTGATTTTCATGAATAAGAACATCGATGACTTCACCCAGATATTTTGCATTTCCGGGGCGTCCTTCCGGCGAGGGGGACATCATTTTCGCCAGAAGATCTTTCACCTCATTCGGAATAGTATTCTCGGGTGCGACTTCGTCAATGTCGGGAGCGTGGGTCGCATCCATATGTTTGAGAATGACGTCACGGGCACCCTTGCCTTTGTAGGGGGTTTTCCCCGCGAGGCAATGGAACAGAGTTGCACCGAGAGAATAGATGTCCGCACGTTGATCAATGGCATCACCACGGGCCTGTTCGGGGGCGATGTAGTGCGGAGATCCACTGACGCCCTCTTTTTGTGAAACCAGTCCAGAAGCATCGGTTTTTCTGGCGATTCCAAGGTCGCCGATCTTGATGATTCCGTGATTGTTGACGAGTAGGTTTCCCGGCTTGATGTCCCTGTGGACGATGCCTTGCTTCTCCGCAAACTCTAGGCCTTTGGCGGCTTGCCTGACGATGTCGAGAGCCTCCAGCATGGGAAGAGCTCCGGATTCGTCGATACGTTTTTCAATACTGCCTTCACTCACAAGTTCCATGGTGAAGTAATGGAGGTCTTCTTGTTTTCCGACGTCATAGACTTGAACAATATGCGGATGACTTAATTTTCCAGCGGCTCTGGCTTCCCGAATGAACATATCGATGAAGGCTTGATCACTGGTGTACTTGTGAGAGAGAATTTTAAGGGCTACTGGGCGATCGAGTGAAATCTGGCGAGCTTGGTATACGGTTCCCATCCCTCCTCTACCGATACGCTTCTCAACTTTACAGCCACCGATCACTTTCCCAATCAGGGGATCGTCTTCATGGAGAAAGGTGAGGCGAGTTACGCCGATATCAATATGATCATTATGTTTCAGGGCAACGATCTCTGAGACGAGCTCGCCATTGACTTGGATTCCGTTGGTACTTTCTAAATCTCGAATCCACCAAAGTGAGTCTCTAAACTCGATTTGGCAATGACGTCGACTCGATTCGTCGTCACGTAAATGGATTTGAGCATCCGGATCGCGTCCGACGAGTAATACGCCTTGATCCTTGATAGACCATGACCGACCTCGGTCAGGACCTTTTTCAGCGACGAGCTTCGGCATTACCCACCTTTCTCGTCAGTCAGGAGAGTTCTTCCTAGGCGAAGGATGGTCGCTCCTTCCGCTACGGCGACTCGCCAGTCATTCGACATGCCCATCGAGAGGGTCTTAAAAGAATTTGCCGAATCCTCTTCGAGTCGATCACTGATTTCATCTCGCAGTTGTCGTAACGCCCTAAAAATGGGACGACATTCCTCAGCAGGCAGTTGAGGTGCCATCGTCATGAGGCCCTCGAAACGCAATGAATCGAACTGCGAGATCCACTCGGGAATCAAGTTCAATGCAGTGAGGGGGTCCAACCCTGATTTTTGATGTTCACCAGCGATATTGATTTGGACCAGTACCGACAAGGAGCGGCCGAGATTGTCCTCGACCCAATGATTGAGAGTTTGTGCGAGTTTTAACGAATCTAGGCTATGGAGAAGTTCGATGCGAGGAGCGACGAGAGAGATTTTGTTTCTTTGGAGTTTTCCAATGAAGTGCCAACCACCCGGATCCTGTCCTGGATCTGTTTTATCTTCGAGTTCCTGAGCTCGGTTTTCACCCAACGGACCTTGGTCAGCTTCGAGAAGTCTACGAGTGTCCTGACCTGACAAGTACTTGGTCACTGGAAGGATGAGCGGAGATAAGGATTCATCTCGCTCTTCAGTTTCGGATCGGTCTCTACGCGTGGATGAGACTTTACGCGTGGATGAGACTTTACGGATGGATGCGATTTCATCCGCTTCTCGCTGAATCAGATCTCTTTGTTTGACAAAGAAGTCCAGATCCAGTTCGAGACGGGTTCTCATGCATTCTCCAAAGCCTGCGTCAGATTCAATCGAATGGATTCTCTACCAAACAGCCCTCTGATTTCATTGATGAATTCTTCAGACGCATCGATTTTGAATCGGTCTTCACAGAAAATCCGCCAGTTTTTCCCGTCGACGTGATCGAAGAGAAGTGTCAACGAAATCTTACCGGGAAACCTTTCGAGTATCTCTTTGGTTTTGAAGAGTTGTCCCTCCGTCACATCTTTTGGAAAGACAATGCCGACATGTTCGGCTAATTCAGAGACCGCATTTGAGAGACTGTAACACCGTTTGACCTTTATCTGATCCTGGGAGCGTGAGCCTTCTTCGTCAGAGGCCATTTCAGCTTGGCCTTGGATGATGAGTGTGTTGTCGACTTCAAGATCACCGGTGCAGTCCGCGTACACTTTGGGAAAGAAGACCGCATCGATAGAACCACTGCGATCTTCAAGGGTGACGATGGCCATGGCATCGCCACGTTTGGTTTGTCGTTTTTTTATCTTTGAGACCATGACAGCAAGAGTCACAGCTTTTTGGTCAACCGTTGAATCTAACTCTGAAATCAAGTGTGTCCGCAAAGGGAGTAGTTCCGATTCTCTGCGCTCAAGGGGATGTCCACTCAAGTAAAAACCCAAGGCGGATTTTTCCCTAGTGAGTTTGTCTCCCTCACTCCATTCAGGGACTTCCGGCCAATGTTCTTCGGTTTCTGGCTCACTTCCGCTTCCAAAGAGGGATAGTTGGCCAGCCTGCTTTTCGGCATGGACACGTTTACCTTCTTCGATGGCGTCAGGAATAGCGGCGAACATTGAAGATCTCGGTTTGCCCAGTCCATCGAATGCTCCACCCTCCACTAATTTTTCGATGACTGTTCGGTTGACCAAGTCTGGTTTGACTCTTGAGGTCAAGTCGTAGACCGAGGCGAAGGGGCCTTTGCGATCGCGTTCAGCAATGATTTGCGAGATTACTTTTTCACCGACCCCTTTGAGCGCAACGAGTCCATAGACGATATTTTCGTCTGCCAGTGAGAAGCTACTCTTTGAAACATTGACATGGGGTGGGATGACCTCGATTTCCATTTCTTTGCATTCATCGAGATAGGTCACCATGGTTTCGACAGTAGAAATATAGCAAGACATGACTGCCGCCATGAATGCTGCCGGGTGATTCGCTTTGAGGTATGCCGTTTGGTAAGAGATCAGTGCGTAAGCTGTGGAGTGGGATTTATTAAAACCATACTTCGCGAACTGCTCGATTTGATCAAAGATGGCTTTCGAAATCTTTTCCGGCACTTCTGAATTCTCTTTGGAGCCCTCGATGAACTGGCCACGGAACTGTTCCATCAGTTCCACTTTCTTCTTTCCCATGGCCTTCCGCAGATTGTCTGCGTCGTTCATGGAAAAACCTGCCATTTTGTTGGCGATCCTCATGACCTGTTCCTGATACAGAATCACACCATTGGTGTCCTGAAGGAGTTCTTCCAAGGAGGGGTGTAGGTATTCGACCTTTTCTCTTCCATGCTTTCTGTCGCAATAGAGCAGGTGCATGCCAGATCCGAGAGGTCCTGGTCTGTACAGTGCCAAGACAGCGATGATGTCTTCAAAGCAGTCGGGCTTGAGGTTTCTGAGCAACTCCCTCATGCCGTCACTCTCCAGCTGGAAGATTCCGTGAGTGTCTCCATGACAAAGCAACTCAAAGGTAGGGGAGTCATCTAGGGGAAGGTTGTCCAGATCGAGAGCAATCCCGGTGGACTCCTCGATGAGCTTCTTTGCTTTGTCAAGAATCGTCAGGTAGCGGAGACCGAGGAAATCAACTTTCAGGAGACCAATCTTCTCAAGGATTTCCATCGGGTACTGCGTGACCACGTCGTCCCCGTTTTTCGCCAGTGGAATCAGTTCGGTCAGTGGTCTGTCGGCAATCACCACTCCTGCAGCATGAGTGGAGCAGTGCCTGTTGAGTCCCTCCAACTTTTGAGCGACTTCGAACAATTCTTGATAACGCGGATCCCGGGTTGCTTTCGCCAAGTCCGGCTCTTGTTCGAAAGCTTCTTCCAATTTGATACCGGGCGTGTTGGGTACTTTTTTCGCCAGTTGATCCACCTCTGAAAGGGGGATTCCTAAAACTCTGCCGACGTCCCTGAGTACTGCTTTGGCTGCCATCGTTCCAAACGTCACGATCTGGCAAACCCGGTCTTTTCCATATTTATTTTGAACGTACTCGATCACCTTCTCTCGACCGTCCACACAGAAATCAATATCGATATCCGGCATGGAGATACGATCAGAGTTGAGGAACCTCTCGAAAATCAGATCGTATTTGAGAGGGCAAAGCGTCGTGATATCTAGGCAATAGGAAACGATAGATCCGACAGCCGAGCCTCTGCCCGGGCCTACAGGAATATCATTTTCCCGAGAGTATCTGCAAAAGTCCCAAGTGATCAGGAAGTAGGATACGAATCCCATCTTCGTGATGACGTCGACTTCGTACTCAAGCCTTTCTCGAGCACCTTCTGGAGGATCGGGGTAGAGTCTTTCGAAGCCCTTCTCGACCAGTTCCCTGAAACGAACCAGATTTTCTTTCTCAGCAGCTTCAGCGCTGGATTCGTCCATTGCCGGAGGAGAGTCATCGTCGAAGAAAACGGGAAGGAACATTTTCCCCGTCTCCATTTCGAAGTCGACCATTGCTGCAATGTCATCGGTATTCGTTAAGTATTCAGGGTGATCCCCAAATAAGGTCTGCATTTCGAGACCGGACTTGAAGTAGAAGTCTTTCGACTCAAAAGTCATTCGATCGGCATCGTCGATTTGTTTACCCGTATTGATACAGAGGTGTACCTCTTGGGCACGGGCATGATCTTTGGTGAGATAGTGCACGTCATTGGTGGCAATGATGGGAATATTCAGTTTCTGTGCCAATTCAGGGGCACGCTCAATAATTCTTTTTTGCTCGGTTAACCCGTGATCTTGGAGCTCCATGAAGAAGTGACCGGGCTCAAAGATATCTACATACCTTCGGGCACAGAGTTCCGCTTTTTCAGAATCACCATGAAGCAGTGCGCGATTAATCTCACCAGCAAGGCATGCACTTGTTGCGATCAAGCCTTCCGAATGTTGGCGTAGTAGTTCGTGGTCGATGCGAGGCTTGTAATAAAATCCTTCGACATAGGCTGAGCTGGAGAGTTTTAACAGGTTGTGATAACCCACTTCATTTTTTGCCAAGAGAACCAGGTGAAAGTGCGGTTGCCGACCTCCACCTTCTCGCTTGCGGTCATGTCGACTGCCGTCAGTGATGTAGGCTTCCATACCAATGATGGGTTTGATGCCGGCCTGACGGCAGGCCTGATGGAACTCCACTGCTCCATACATGTTTCCATGATCTGTCAGGGCAAGCGCTTTCATGCCTTGATCACCGGCAAGTCGGACCATATTTGGAATGGTATTGACGCCATCGAGCAGACTGTAGTGACTGTGGACATGTAGATGGCAGAATCGATCGGTGACCTTGGACAATTGACCTCCGCTGGGGTGACTCCGGTCTTATCAAAACTGACCGGTACCCAGACGTTTTAGGCTCCCTATTCCTCTTGGGCAAGGACTGCGATTCCTTGATGTGGGAGCCCGGGGGTGCGACTCTCTCTGCACTGGAGGAATAACTTGCACCAGAACGCTGAGGAACACACACAGGACCCGTCTGCCGAGAAGCCTGAAAAAACGGCTTCTGAGGGAGAGTCTTCAAAAAAAATGACATACGCCCGTCTCAGGGACGAGGAACAGCGTGTCGCTGGGGGGGGACGCTGGAGTGTCGACTCCAGTCGCCGTTACTGTGCCCATACCCGGGAGGAAATCCCCAGAGGAACCCCTTTCTGGACGGTGTTAGCCCCTGCAGACCCCGAAAACGCACCAGAATCGGCAGGACCTCTCACCGCCTTCTTCTCTCGTCAGGACTATTGCGAAGAGGCGATGGCCGAATTGGACCCCTCGCTCTTTTTCGCCCGGTGGAAAACGGTGGTTCCCACTGCGGATGGTCCTGCAAAAAGAGTCGTGAATATCGCCTCTCTATTGGCCACATTTCTCGAGTTGGTCGCTTCTGAACAGACTCCAAGCGAATCAGGGAGAGTGGAAGAATCATCTACCGATCTCTCTGGGGACGACGGCGGGGCTGCATCAGAGGAGACCGAGGAAGTGTCTGCTGAGGAACTTCCGTTGCCGCCTCTGGGTTTAGAAGTGGTTGCCGGAACAGATAGAACCCGATTGGCCTATCTCCTGGCTCTCTTCCTGATTCGTAAGCGATCTCTCGTCTGGGAGGATCATGCAGGAGAGGCCTTGTTGGTCCGGGAAAAAAACTCAGAAGAAATCTATCAGATTCCTGTGCCAGATCTGGATCGAGAGACCCTTGAGACGGCAGTGGGGGAGATTGAAGCTCTCTTTAGTTAGGGTTTCAGGCGCATTCTTGAGCGCATCCGCTGAGGCTTGGGCTTGAGCGCATCCGCTGAGG